>Ga0247611_10004464_pt1 | contig 19362 bp, 12 predicted proteins | sample 177DNAGHGhighgp2_FD_192422 | JGI IMG/M metagenome (GOLD analysis project Ga0247611, IMG submission 192422) | Sheep rumen microbial communities from Palmerston North, Manawatu-Wanganui, New Zealand - 1770 DNA GHGhigh gp2 | ecosystem: Host-associated > Mammals > Digestive system > Stomach > Rumen...
AGCAGCAGCAAATGCGAAAAACTTCTTCATAAAAAATAAAAACGGTTTAAGTTAACAATAAAGTTTATAGTTAAAAATAATTTGTTCTTTTTTGGATAATAAGTGTACCAAAAACACTATTTATTTAACGCGCGCAAAATTAGGTCTTTTTTTGATTATTGCAAAATTATTCATTAAAAAATTGGGCAATATTATCATTTTCGGGCAAAAGCATCGATAATAGGCTGATTGGCAACAAACCATAATAGCCACATTATCAGTAAAGAATCATCGCAATACCAGCCATTTTAGTTAACAATTTACACTTATCGGGCTTCCATTCAAAAAGATGCATAAAAGTCTTGCAGCATTGGACGAATTGTGCGAACTTTGCAGCCGTTTTATACTGAGGAATCATCATCAACATTATAACTATCATTTAAAAGACAACATGAAAAGATTAAATCACCTTGCGCTCGCGATGGCTGTGACATCTATCGCCATGAGCGCATCGGCACAAAAGACAGCCTATGGCTACACCATGATGCCGTGCACTACTCCATCTATGGTCAGTTTCTCAACCGATGACCCCTCGGCAACGACTCGCCTGGGCACTTATACCATGGCCGAGCCTCGTTCGGGAGCCATCGTGGGCAGCACCCTCTACATGATGGGTGTTGACGATGACTTCAACATCTGGTTCTACAGCATTACCCCTGATAGTGATGGCGAGACTATCAAGAAGGTGGGCGATGAGACATGCCCTGGCGATATGGCCTATGACTACACGACCAACACGATGTACTTCATCGCCAACAGCGAAAACATCGACGGTGTGTCGGCCATCGGTACCGTGAACCTGGAGAATGGTAAGACCACCTTCACCAGTGACCTGTCCTACTACTGCAAGGCTATCGCTATCGATGCCCGTGGCCAGATGTACGCGTTAACCAACAGCGGCATCCTGCTCAAGGTCAACAAGAGCAACGGCGAGAGCACCAAGGTGGGCTCAACAGGCATCACCTTTGCGTCCTGGTGGAATTTCCAGAGCATGGAGTTTGACCACGAGACAGGCACCCTCTACCTTGCTGCCTGGGGTAACGACGAGAAGACCACTCTCTACACCCTGAGCACCACAACCGGCCAAGCGACCAAGGTGGGCACCATCGGCGACGGCACCCATGTCATCGCCCTGGGTATCCCCTTTGAGCCCGCCAGTGGTAGCGCACCCGAGCGTGTGAGCGATCTGACCATGACCGCCGACCCTAACGGAGAATTGCTGGCAACGTTGAGCTGGACAAACCCCGTCAATGACTATAGCGGCAATCCTCTCGAGGGCACTGTGAGCATCAATATCGTTCATACGGCCTCGGGCCAGAGCAAGACTTTGGTGGGTTATGCTCCCGGACAGTCCATGGAGACACGGTTTGCAGTAGAAAATGCTGGGATGCACGAGTTCACGGTGACAGCATTCAACGAGGGTGGAGCAAGCCTGGAACAACCTGTCGAAGGATGGATCGGTCACGATGTTCCAGCTGCAGTTACCGAGGCCAAAGCCACGCTGAGCCGTTCCAGCCTGCTTGTCAACGAGTTGAGCTGGAAAGCCCCTGCCACGGGTGCCCATGGCGGCTACATGGACAAGAAGAGCCTGAAGTATGACGTGATTCGCTTGAACGACGGCAAGATGATTGCCCAAGATCTCGCCACAACCCGCGTCAACGACACCGAGTTGATCGACAACTTGACCCGTTACAGCTACCAGATTATCGCCAAGAATGACGATGGCACAGGTGCCGACGTCAAGACCAACGATCTGGTCAACGGTCCCGCCGTGAAGTGCCCCTACACCGCCCCATTCAACTCATGGGAAGAGAGTGGCCAATACTGGACCGTGCTGGACGCCAACGGCGACGGCTACCCCTTTGTATGGTACAATGACTACATGAACATGTTCGGTCAGGGCGAGAACAAGGGTTACTACATCTATCAGGAGAATGAGGTGTACTACGCATTTGACTTCATCGTCTCTCCGCCCATCGAGTTCCAGGAGGGCCATGAGTACAAGATCACTGCCAACGTGAGCAACGACGACATCGCCGGTTATCGCGAGGAGCAATTCCTGTTCTACACTTTCAGCGGCTATGACTTGAACGGTGCTGTACCCATGGGCAACGAGCCCTTCACCGTGAAGCATCCTGGCGAGTTCCGTGACTACAGCCTCACCTTTAAGGTGGAGGATGACGGCTATGGCAGCGACAACGAGAAGTTCCCCAGCTTCATCGCCCTGTGCTGCTGCTCACACTATGACATGGGTATGCTACTCGTCAACAGCTTCTCGATCGAAGACCTCACTCCCGAGACCGTGCTTGAAGGTGACGTCAACAATGATGGCGAGGTCAACATTGCCGACGTCAATGCCCTCATCGACATCGTGCTGGCAGGCTCGACCGACAACGACCGCGCCGACGTCAATCATGATGGCGAGATCAATATTGCTGATGTCAATGCCCTCATCGATATCGTCCTGAACAAGTAAAGAAACGAGAAATACCACACTGTATTAAACGGGAGGGAATGCACCACACATCGGCATTCCCTCCCGTTTTTATCTGTTCTCGCCCTGACTATTGCAGGATCAAGTCTATCACAGCGTTCACATCACTGATGTTGACCTCGCCATCACTGTTCACATCGGCGACAGGACTCATTGTCCCCGACAGAATGAAATCAAGAAGCGCATTCACGTCACTGATGTTGACCTCGCTATCGCTGTTCACGTCGCCAGGCATCGACTGGGGCACCTCGGCTTCGGGATGGAAATCCACGCCGCCAGCCACTTCGGTAGAGGTCTCGCCCAGCCATCCGCAATACTGGTTCACGGCATTATAGATCTTAATAAAGTCAATGTGGGTGAGGTTGACATGACTCCCCTGGTCATCCACTGCCCAGTCAATCTTGAAGCCAGGATTATAGCCATCGACACCAGGCAAGCGAGTGGGACTATTGGGCAGGTTATCGACATATCCCCAGTCAAAGAAGTACTGCACAAAATAGGAATTACCCTCATTATCACCCAAGTCAATGGCATTGCAACGCAACTTAGCGCCTTCAAAGGTCAGCGTCTCCTCCCCTTGCAGCCACAAGGGCCAGTAAGGTTGCATGTGGTACTGGACGCGACTCATGTAGCCACTGACGCTATCGGGGTTGATGTCGTTGCTTGTCCAGCGGATGTAAGTGGTGTCGATCAGCGAGGGATCGACGGTGCTGGGTGTCCGAGGCTTGCTCTCGTTGGGACGGTAATAGGTAATCCGATAATCATGCTGGGTCTTGGGATGATGGTACTCACTGCCAGCGAGTTCATACCACTTGTCGGCATCACTCGGCACGCCATCGCCATCCACATCAACGCCCACCATAACAATAGCGGGCTCGCTGCTGCCGCCCTGAGACTCCTTATTGCTGACAAAAGCGTTGCCCAAGATGTCAAAGTCCCACGTGTGCATATTGACCACCGGGTGATCGAAGCCGACAATCACATAGCCGCCATAGCCGCCAAGGGTGATCATGCTCTCGGCCCACACCGTGTCGATGCGGGTGATGGTCTGGCCGTGGAACGTCTGGGTGACCGTATCGATGCGCCCACAGATGCTGGCACGGCAACGCGCCAGTACACTATCCACCGGTTCCCCCATCCTGGCGACAGGCAAGGTATTGACAAACTGCCCCGGGGCGGGACGGTATTCATAAACTCGTGACAGCCACGGACGGTTGTCACCCCACGAGGCCACAGCCACCAGAGCCACGGCTATCGTCAACAGAATATTCCTCATCTTTATCATCATATTAAAAACGTTAATGCTCGTTGATATTGGTACCCAAGAAAGCAAAATGAGCCGGAATGTCGCCCGTGCGCACATCCCACTTCTTGACGCCATAACGGTCAAAGCAGAAGAGGCGACCCGGCGAGACATAATCCTTGGCATCGGTCACATAGATGTCCTTGGTAATCGGATTGACAGCGACAGCGTATGGGATGACGATGTCCTTGTCGGTGCCGTCGGTAATAAAGTTGTCGCTCACTTTTTCATGGGTCTGGGTGTTGATGATGGCGTAGGAGAAGGCGTTGTTCATCGACACGTAGCTCCACTCGGTGCTCACCAGATAGAGGGAGTCGCCATCAAGCCACATGTTGCTCACGCGACAATCAATGCTATCGACCAATTGCTGCTTGCGCGTGTCATAGGCATATACCTTACTCTGGCGTGTGTAGTAGTCACCGCGCGAAGCAATCCACAACATGCCGTGACTGTCGCCCTTGACCCAACTCAGGTTGATCGCAATAGGGATGCGACGTTCCTCCTTGAAGGATGCCAGATCGATGACCGAAACAGTATTCTCGTAGTTGGGCACCATGTAGCCGCCCGAGTTGGCGACATAGATCTTGCCATCGACGATCTCAAGCTCATCGGGTTGGAAGCCCACAAGGCAAGTATCGACCACCTGCATCGTCACTGTATCGATCTTGGCGACATAGCCACGCTGCTCATAGTTGGGGTTGATTTGCACGGGACCCGCATAGCTGGTCACATAGGCATAGCCGCCATAGAAACGGATAAAGCGGCAGTTGGGGATGTCGATCTGTGCCTTCTTGCGGCAGGTGTACTTGTCCAGCACGTCAACCTTGTTGGAACAGTTGATGACACAATACAGGTTGCTGCCATATATGCCGATATCGTTGCCCACGTCGCCCATCTCCTTGGGTACCGTCGGGTTGGCGTATGAAAAAATATTACGGATGTAATCGCCACTCCCATAGTCATAGTAGTCGAGCGTAGCCTTGTTCCACCCCATGTTACCTTCACACAAGAGGTAGAAGCCCTCAATATCGGTAAACTCGGGCTGCGCCACCGACACGTGTTCAGGCAAGAAGATAGTCACCTCCTCGCGACAACCCGTCAGCAGCAAGAGCACGACCAGCATTTCGTACAGAGGGACGGTTCTTTTGTACGAAAAACGGGATTTTCGTACAAAAGAACCGTCCCTCTGTACGAAATTATTCGATTTATTGTGGATCCTTTTCATCAGATGTCAAATTTGAGAATGAGTTTGTAGTTGCGGCCGGGCATGGGATAGTTGAGGATGACATCGTAGTACTGGTTGAAGAGGTTGTTGACTTCACCCGATACTTTCAATGTCGTCTTGCCCAGATGGAAGAGGTATCCTGCCGACAGATCGTGGGTGTACCAGGGTTGCTCGTGGTTCTCACGGGTGTTAGCACTGGTGTGGTAACGCTCGCCCACATAGATGAAACTGTAGTTCACATCCAGGTCATGCCAGCCCAGATGGCCGACGACCGAACCGCTGTGCCAGGGGATATAGGCGAGTTGGCCTTTATAGGTGCCGCCATCACCGTTGTCGGCGGGATTGGTGTAGTCTTGCGCTTTCTGATAGGTGTAACTCAGGTTGATGTCGAGGATGACATCGGCTGGCAAGCGCAGCGTTGTGCGGGCACTCACGTCGATGCCACGTATTTTCACGATGCCGACGTTCATCATCATCCATCGGTATTGGCCTGTCCCTTTAGGGACTGCAATGATCTTGTCGGTGATGTAGTTGTAGTAGGCGTCAGCACTCAACTTGACACCTGCGAGCACGCCATGATCTGTAAGCAGGCGATAGAGGAAGCCCACATTATACTGCGTGGCATACTCGGGGTCAAGGGTGATGTTGCCCATATCGGTATAATACAGGTCATTGAACGTGGGCATACGGAAGATGCGCTTGTAATAGGCCCTGAGATTGAATTCACGATCATGCCACGGCTGCCAGCTGACGAAGACGGCTGGAGTGACCTTATTCATATACTTGCTCATCTTGCCCACTATCTCACCATTGAAACGAGCCGAGGACCGGTCATTGACCATCGTGTAAAGCAGGCTGCCCTGTGCCTTGAAGCCGTGCCATGTCCATGCAGTGGCAAGTGCCGTGAGCACGGTGTGACGGATGGGATAGCCGAACCCCGTCAAGGTAGCGTCAAGGCTGTTCCACTGGTAGTCTAAGGAGAGATTGATATCCCAATCGGTGAGGATAGTATATTTGTTGGCTGTAGAGAGGTAGATCTCGTCCTGCCAGAACTTATTATCGATATACATCAACGTGGTATCGGGGTTGAGGTAGTGGAGATAGTCACGCGAGTACTTGGCATTGAACATCATCTCATAGCGATCGGTAAACTTGCGCTGGTAAGCCCCTTGAACGAAGAAGTTGCTGTCCCACTGTTTCTGGGCGTGCTTCCACACGTTGTTGACGATGGCACCAGGGATACCCTTGCTGCTGTCATACCAGTAGGCCTTGGCGTGCCACTTACCACTGGGCATAACGCCGAACAATGCACCCTCGACACGATAGGAACGCACCTCACCGTTCTGACGCACGGCAGTGGTGTCCCATGCAATGGAGCCGTCACTGTAGTGGCGCATGTAACGAAAACGGTACTTGCCAGTAGCGTATGTGAACTCGCTGTTGAAGGACAGGCTCACCGAACGGCTCAACTTGTGTTCCCAACGAACGCTGGGATTGACAAGTCCGAAGGATCCCGTCTTGAACGAGACATTCAAGTTATCTCGCTTGCCAGGCTTGAACTTGGGGCGGCGGGTGCGCAGGTAGATGGTGCCTGCCGAACCGTAGTCCTTGGCACTCTGGAAGATGTTGCTGCGCTGTCCGTTATATAGCGAGATTGCCTCGATATTATCAAGAGAAAACTTGCCCAAATCGACCTGACCGTTCTGGGCATTACCAATCTGGATGCCATCATAGAAGACGCCCATGTGGTTAGTACCCATCGAACGGATATCAACGGTCTTGAGACCGCCCACGCCACCGTAATCCTTGAGCTGCACGCCAGCAAAATAACGCACGGCATCGGCAACTGAATGGCTGTTGAGTCCCTCTAACTGCTTGCCCGTGAGTTCCTGGGCAGGAATGACGTCCTCATAGGGGCGACGGCCATAGATTATCACATTCTGGATATACTGCATTGAGTCCAAGCGATTATGACCCACGCTGGCCATCACCGAGTCGGCCTGATGTGCAAGGACACCCTCCTGGGCATGAGCGCACAAGACAGAGATAAGGGCATAAAATGCTATGACAAATATTCGACGCATGTTGTTCCGGGTTTCTATGTTTGCGATTTGGCAGGTCTTCTGACTCGCCCCTACCCCATATTCAAGCACATTGCCCTTCCCACGCCGCCCAGCGGACATAGCGCAGTGGTCAAGTGCAGGGATCTATCTATTGAGGGCTCACAGCAGCACCGTCTGTCCAGGATTCACACCTGGTTCCCTTTTCACCCAGGGTGACAGCCCCAGGCACCAAATCTCGCTGCAAAGATACTACAAATTGCTGATGTAGAAGCGTTGAAAGGAAATAAAAAACTCCGGTGCGCTTCTCAGCGAACCGGAGCCTCAATAAACAAATTAACTATGGAAAATTCTTATCTATTACTTCAAAATATTATCATTCAAAGTTGAAACTGATGGATTGTGACACAAGGTCAATCATCTTCAACTCCTGCAAGTTCACGCTCACGGCGTGCTTGCTCGGCAAGAGCCATCTCGTTTTTGTCTCCGACAACGAGGGTCTGATATTCGCGCAGACCTGTACCGGCGGGGATGAGGTGACCGCAAATCACGTTCTCCTTCATTCCCTCAAGGGTATCGACGCGACCATTGATAGCTGCCTCGTTGAGGACCTTGGTGGTCTCCTGGAAGGAAGCTGCCGACATGAAGCTGCTGGTCTGCAGGGCTGCACGAGTGATACCCAACAGGATCTGCTCACTGGTAGCGGGCACGGCGTCACGAACGACGACGAGCTTCATGTCACGGCGCTTGAGCGACGAGTTGATGTCGCGCAGCTTGCGGGCAGTAAGGATCTGTCCGTTCTGGACCTCGTCACTGTCACCCTTGTTGGTGACAATCTTCTTGCCCCAGATGCGGTCGTTCTCTTCCATGAAGTCACGTTTATCGACTGTCTGCTCCTCAAGGAATCGGGTGTCGCCCGGATCGATAATGCGAACCTTGCGCATCATCTGGCGAACGATAACCTCAAAGTGCTTGTCGTTGATCTTCACACCCTGGGTGCGGTAAACGTCCTGAACCTCGTTAACGATGTAGTCCTGAACTGCCGTGGGACCCTTGATGCGGAGGATGTCGGCGGGCGTGATGGCACCATCGGACAACGGTGTACCGGCACGCACGAAGTCGTTCTCCTGAACCAGAATCTGCTTGGACAGGGGCACGAGATACTTCTTCTCCTCACCAATGCGGTTCTTGACCGTGATTTCACGGTTACCGCGCTTGATGCGTCCGAAGGTAACCTCACCGTCAATCTCACTGACGATAGCGGGATTGGACGGGTTGCGTGCCTCAAAGAGCTCGGTTACACGAGGCAGACCACCAGTGATATCACCAGCACCACCCGAGAACGAGCGCGGAATCTTGACGAATACCTCACCAGCGGTGATTTCCTCGCCATCCTTCTTCATGAGGTGAGCACGCACGGGAAGCGAGTAGGACTTCACAATATTGCCCTCGGCATCGATAATCTCGGCCTCGGGAATGCGGTTGTGGTCCTTGGTCTCGATGATGAAGATTTCGGCATTGCCCGAGATTTCATCATACTCCTCACGATAGGTCACATCCTTGATGAGGTTCTTCAGGTGCAGGGTACCATCCACCTCACTGACGATGACAGCGTTGAATGCGTCCCATTCACAGATCTTATCCTTCTCCTCAACGATATCACCAGGCTTGAAGAACAGTCTGGAACCGTACTCGATGGGAGCATGAGTGAGCACCATGTTGGTGTTCGTATCACGGATCTGCATCTCGGCCATACGTCCAACAACGACGTCAATGCCATCTTTATCCTTCACGGTGCGCAGGTCTTCAATCTCGATGCGACCGTGGTATTTTGACGTAATGTTAGAAATAGCTGAAGCGTTGCTTGCCACACCACCAGAGTGGAAGGTACGCAGAGTCAGCTGAGTACCCGGCTCACCGATGGACTGTGCAGCGATCACGCCGACAGCCTCACCACGCTGTACCATGCGATGGGAAGCAAGGTTGCGACCATAGCACTTGGCGCAGACACCGCGCTTAGCCTCGCAAGTGAGGACGGAACGGATCTCCACCGACTCGATGGGCGAGTTGTCAATGCGTGCGGCAATGGCATCGGTGATTTCCTCGCCACTCTTGACAATGATCTCGCCAGTGGTGGGATCGGGCACATCGTGAACCGACACACGGCCCAGGATGCGTTCACCCAGGGTAGCAACCACACGGTCGCCCTGACGGACTTCACGGCAAACGAGACCACGCAGGGTGCCACAATCCTCCTCGTTGATGATCACGTCGTGAGCGACGTCAACGAGACGACGAGTCAAGTAACCGGCGTCGGCGGTCTTCAATGCGGTATCGGCAAGACCCTTACGGGCACCGTGGGTCGAGATGAAGTACTCGAGCACTGACAGACCCTCCTTGAAGTTAGCAAGAATGGGGTTCTCAATAATCTGATGACCACCTTCGACACCAGACTTCTGGGGCTTGGCCATCAGACCACGCATACCAGAGAGCTGACGGATCTGGTCACGAGAACCACGAGCACCAGAGTCAAGCATCATGAACACTGAGTTAAATCCCTGCTTGTCGGCAGCGATCTGCTCCATGAGCTGCTTGGTGAGTTCCTTATTGACATTGGTCCAGATATCGATGACCTGGTTGTAACGCTCGTTATCGGTAATTGCACCCATGTCATAGTCCATCTTGACCTGCTCGGCCTTGGCATCGCCCTCGGCGATGATCTTAGCCTTGGTGTCAGGAATGAGCACGTCATCCAGGTTGAAGGACAGACCGCCCTTGAACGCCATGTAGTAACCCATGTTCTTGACATCATCAAGGAACTGTGCCGAACGAGGCACACCACAGCTGCGGATAACGCGGGTGATGATATTGCGCAGTGACTTCTTGGAGATCAGCTCATTGATATAGCCCATCTCCTTGGGTACGGTATTGTTGAAGATGAGGCGGCCGACAGAGGTGCCCTTCAACAAGGTATTCTCGAGCTCACCGTTCTCGTTGAGCACATCTACCCTGACATTGATTTCCTCGTGCATCGAGACCTTGCCCTGCTGGTAAGCCACCAGAGCCTCTTCGGGACCATAGAAGTTGCGTCTCTTGTCCTCGGGCACGGGGATGGTCTTGGTGATGTAGTACAGACCGAGTACCATATCCTGTGAGGGAACGGTAACAGGGTCACCGTTGGCAGGATTCAAGATATTGTGGGGCTCCAGCATGAGCATCTGAGCCTCGACAACGGCCTCATTGCCCAAGGGCAGGTGGACTGCCATCTGGTCACCGTCGAAGTCGGCGTTGAATGCCGTACATGCCAGCGGGTGCAGCTGGATGGCCTTACCCTCGATGAGCTTGGGCTGGAACGCCTGGATACCCAGACGGTGCAGCGTCGGTGCACGGTTGAGCAGCACGGGGTGTCCCTTCATCACATTCTCAAGGATGTCCCACACGACGGGTTCCTTGCGATCGACAATCTTCTTGGCACTCTTGACCGTCTTGACAATACCGCGCTCGATGAGCTTGCGGATGACAAAAGGCTTGTAGAGCTCGGCAGCCATATCCTTGGGGATACCGCACTCACCCATCTTCAACTCAGGACCGACAACGATAACCGAACGGGCTGAATAGTCCACACGTTTACCGAGCAGGTTCTGACGGAAACGACCTTGCTTACCCTTCAAGCTGTCGCTGAGCGACTTGAGGGGACGGTTGGAGTCGCTCTTGACGGCACTCGACTTGCGAGAATTGTCAAGCAGCGAGTCCACAGCCTCCTGCAACATGCGCTTCTCATTGCGCATGATGACCTCGGGAGCCTTGATCTCGATGAGTCGTTTCAAACGGGTATTGCGGATGATCACGCGACGATAGAGGTCGTTGACATCGCTGGTAGCGAAACGTCCACCATCGAGGGGAATCAGTGGCCTCAATTCAGGCGGGATAACGGGCAGGACCCTGAGAATCATCCACTCGGGACGGTTCACGTCCTTGCTGGCACGGAAAGACTCAACAACCTGCAGGCGCTTGAGGGCTTCGGTCTTGCGCTGCTGTGAGTTTTCCTTATAGGCACGGTCACGCAGGGTGTTGGCCAGTGAATCGAGATCCAACTCGGCCAGGAGGTCATAGATAGCCTCGGCACCCATCTTGGCAATAAACTTGTCAGGATTGTCGTTCTCCAGCGACTGGTTATCCTTGGGCAGCTTCTCGATGATGGCTACATACTCATCCTCGGTGAGCAGGTCATACTTCTGCAGCTCCCTTGACTCGGTACCGTTGTCATACTTGACACCGGCAGGATTGATGACGACATAACGCTCGTAGTAGATAATCGAATCCAGCTTCTTGGTGGGGATACCCAGCAGATAACCAATCTTGTTGGGCAAGGAACGGAAGTACCAGATGTGAGCCACGGGCACTACCAGCTCAATGTGTCCGCTGCGCTCGCGGCGAACCTTCTTCTCGGTCACCTCTACACCGCAGTGGTCGCACACGATACCCTTGTAACGGATGCGTTTATACTTACCGCAATGGCACTCGTAGTCCTTGACAGGACCGAAGATGCGTTCACAGAACAAGCCGTCGCGCTCGGGCTTGTAGGTACGGTAGTTGATGGTCTCGGGCTTGAGGACCTCACCGTGGGAATTCTCCAGGATTTCGTCGGGCGAAGCCAGACTGATGGAAATCTTGGTGAAGTTGTTCTTTATCTTTGTATCTTTCTTGAAAGCCATAGTATAGGAAAGCGTTATTAATCAAGTTTCACATTCAGACACAGACCACGCAGCTCGTGCAGGAGCACATTGAGCGACTCGGGGATGCCCGGAGTGGGCATGGGATCACCCTTGACGATGGCTTCATAGGCCTTGCTGCGACCCACGACATCGTCACTCTTGACGGTGAGGATCTCCTGGAGCACATGGCTTGCGCCGAAGGCTTCCAGAGCCCAAACCTCCATCTCACCAAAACGCTGACCACCGAACTGGGCTTTACCACCCAGGGGCTGCTGTGTGATGAGGCTGTACGGGCCAATCGAGCGAGCGTGCATCTTGTCCTCAACCATGTGACCAAGCTTGAGGAAGTAGGTCACACCGACGGTAGCCTTCTGGTCGAACGGTTCACCCGTTGCGCCATCATAGAGCTGGGTCGTACCAGCACGCGGGATTCCGGCCTTGTCGGTCCACTCGTTGAGGTCATCAAGGCTGCAACCATCAAAGATGGGGGTTGCAAACTTGACGTCCAGTTCACGTCCTGCCCAACCGAGGACGGCTTCAAAGATCTGTCCCAGGTTCATACGCGAAGGCACACCCAGGGGGTTCAGTACCAGGTCAACCGGCGTACCGTCAGCGAGGAACGGCATGTCCTCCTGGCGCACGATGCGCGAAACGATACCCTTGTTACCATGGCGACCTGCCATCTTGTCACCGACACTGATCTTACGCTTCTTAGCGATATAGACCTTGGCCAGCTGCATGATGCCCGAGGGCAGCTCGTCACCGATGCTGATGTCGAGCTTCTTGCGCTTGAGCTCTGCCTCATAGGCCTTGCTCTTGTGCAGGTAGTTCATCACGGTTGCACGGATGAGCTCGTTGCGGTGGGTGTCGGCAGTCCAGCGGCTCAGGTTGATACTGTCAAAGTTCTCGATACCCATGAGAATCTCACGGGTGAACTTCTCGCCCTTGGGCACGACTTCCTCGTCCATGTAGTTCTTCACGCCCTGTGAGATGCGACCCTCGGTGAGGGTGTTGAGCTTCTCGATAAGAACGCCATAGAGCTCCTCAAGACGAGCCTTGTATTCATTGTCGAGTGCTTCGATCTCGGGATCGACACCACGTGTGCGCTTCTTCACAGCACGCGCGAACAGACGGGTACCGATGACAACGCCCTTGAGCGACGGATTGGCCTTCAACGAGGCGTCCTTCACATCACCAGCCTTGTCGCCGAAGATGGCACGCAGCAGTTTCTCCTCGGGAGTGGGATCACTCTCGCCCTTAGGTGTGATCTTACCGATAAGGATGTCACCGGGGATAACGTGAGCACCCACACGGATGATACCGCGCTCGTCGAGGTCCTTGGTAGCATCCTCGCTCACGTTGGGGATATCGTTGGTCAATTCCTCCATACCGCGCTTGGTCTCGCGCACCTCAAGGGTGTACTCGTCCACATGCACGCTGGTGAGGATGTCCTCACGCACGAGGCGCTCGTTGATCACGATAGCGTCCTCATAGTTGTAACCCTTCCAGGGCATGTAAGCCACCTTGAGGTTGCGGCCCAGTGCAAGTTCTCCATCCTGAGTAGAGTAACCCTCGGTAAGGATCTGTCCCTTCACGACATGCTCACCTGCCTCGCAGATGGGTCTCAAGTCGATGGTTGTGCTCTGGTTGGTCTTGCGGAACTTGGGCAACTTATATTCCTTGACAGCACTGTCAAACGAGACGAATTCCTCGTCCTCGGTGCGGTCATAGCGGATGCGGATAACGCTGGCGTCAACAAACTCGACTACGCCATCGCCCTCGGCCTGCAGCTGAGTGCGGCTGTCGTAGGCCATGCGCTGCTCAATGCCGGTACCCACGATGGGAGCCTCGCTGCGCAACAAGGGCACAGCCTGGCGCATCATGTTAGCACCCATCAACGCACGGTTAGCATCGTCATGCTCCAGGAACGGGATCAAGGCAGCTGCGATTGAGGCAATCTGTTGGGGCGACACATCCATGAGTTCAACCTCCTCGGGCGACACCACGGGGAAGTCGGCATTCTTGCGGGCCTTGACACGGTCGCGCACGAAATTGCCCTTCTCGTCAAGGGGTGCATTACCCTGGGCGATGATACGGTCTTCCTCGTCCTCGGCGGTGAGGTAAACAATCTCATCATTATTCAGGTTCACCTGGCAATTCTCGACCTTGCGGTAAGGCGTCTCGATGAAGCCCAGGTTATTGATCTTGGCATACACGCACAACGACGAAATCAGACCAATGTTGGGACCCTCAGGGGTCTCGATGGGACACAGACGGCCGTAGTGGGTGTAGTGAACGTCACGCACCTCAAAGCCGGCACGCTCACGTGACAAACCGCCAGGACCCAGGGCGCTCATACGACGCTTGTGGGTAATCTCGGCCAGCGGGTTGGTCTGGTCCATGAACTGGGACAGAGCGTTGGTGCCGAAGAAGGTGTTGATCACGCTCGAAATGGTCTTGGCGTTGATCAGGTCGATGGGAGCGAACTGCTCGGTGTCGCGGACATTCATGCGCTCACGGATGGTGCGTGCCATGCGAGCCAGGCCCACGCCGAACTGGTTATACAGCTGCTCGCCGACCGTGCGGACACGACGGTTGCTCAGGTGGTCGATATCATCGACGTCCTGACGGCTGTTGATCAGACCGATGAGGTACTTAATGATCTCGATGATGTCCTCCTTGGTGAGCACGCGCTTCTCGATGTCAGTATCCAGACCGAGCTTGGTGTTGATGCGGAAACGTCCCACCTCACCCAAGTCGTAGCGCTTCTCACTGAAGAACAGGTTGGTGATCACCTCGCGGGCACTGTTGTCATCGGGCGGCTCGGCATTGCGCAACTGGCGGTAGATGAAGTTCACCGCCTCCTTGCCACTGTTACAGGTGTCCTTGTTCAAGGTGTTGAAGATGATCTGGAAATCGCTCGTGTTGACATCCTCGCGATGCAACAAGATAGTTGCAGCACCCGACTCCAAAATCTCGGTGATATTATCCTCCTGGAGTTCAGTATCACGGTCAACGATGATGTCGTTGCGCTCGATACTTACTACCTCACCTGTATCCTCGTCAACAAAGTCCTCAGTCCATGAGTGCAGGACACGGGCAGCGAGCTTGCGACCCACAGCCTTCTTGAGGTTGGTCTTGTTGACCTTGATCTCCTCGGCAAGTCCGAAGACTTGAATGATTTCATTGTCAGACTCCAGTCCGATGGCACGCAACAGCGTGGTCACCGGTAATTTCTTCTTACGGTCGATGTAGGCATACATCACATTGTTGATGTCAGTAGCAAACTCGATCCAAGACCCGCGGAAGGGGATGATGCGTGCCGAATAGAGCTTCGTGCCATTAGCGTGCTGGCTCTGGCCGAAGAATACGCCAGGCGAGCGATGAAGCTGGGAAACGACGACGCGCTCAGCACCATTGATGACAAACGTACCCTTTGCCGTCATATAGGGAATCGAACCCAGGTACACGTCCTGGATCTCGGTCGGGAAATTATGGTCAGGGTCGGTGCAATAGAGCTTGAGCTTGGCCTTCAAGGGAACACTGTAGGTCAAGCCGATGTCAAGACACTCATCGATGGAATAACGAGGCGGGTCGATATAATAGTCAAGGAATTCAAGCTTAAAGTTGTTGCGCGTGTCCTCGATAGGGAAATTCTCGGCAAAAACTTTATAGAGTCCCTCGTTTTTTCTTTTCTCAGTCGGTGTATCCAGCTGCAGGAAATCACGGAATGACTGTAACTGCACATCGAGGAAATCAGGATAGGGATAGGGATTTCTAACTCGAGCGAAATTGACTCTTTCTTTTTTTGAAGCTGACATTGACAATGAAATTATGTGAAGTCAAAGTGAGATTGTAGATATTTGAAATAATCGTCCATGTTTTACACCCGTGAAAAGAGATCCACTGAATGGTGTAAACACTTGAGGGTCAACATCCATCGTCACTGTTGACGCATCGCGGGCTGTGCCGCGATGCGTTCAACAGCCGATGAATCAGTTAGTGCAGGTCAAATTTGACACAAAAAGGTTAAGAACCCACTGGCGGTGGGGATTCTTAACCCAAACACCCGTAAACAGGTGCTATTATTTCAGTTCAACCTCGGCACCCAGGCCCTCGATCTCTGCCTTCAGAGCCTCGGCCTCGTCCTTGGAAGCACCCTCCTTCAGGGTAGCGGGAGCCTTGTCAACAAGGTCCTTAGCGTCCTTCAGACCCAAGCTGAGGAGCTCTTTCACCTTCTTGATCACCTGGAGCTTCTGAGCACCAGCGGCCTTGAGGACAACGTCAAAGGAGGTCTTCTCCTCGGCCTCAGCGGCTGCACCAGCAGCGGGACCAGCGGCAACAGCAACAGCTGCAGCGGCGGGCTCGATGCCATATTCGTCTTTCAAAATCTGAGCAAGTTCGTTAACTTCCTTTACGGTAAGGTTGACTAACTGTTCTGCAAAAGCTTTCAAATCTGCCATAATCGTATGGATTTAAAATGTTGTTGTTTTTGTTGTTGATTAATTTTCTTTTTTGGATAAGGTTTCCAGAACTCCGTGGAGCTTGTTGCCACCCGACTGGAGAGCACTGATAACGTTCTTGGCCGGCGATTGCAGCAATGCGACAACATCGGCGATGAGCTCGTTCTTGCTCTTGATGGCCACGAGGGCGTCGAGGTTCTGCTCGCCAACATAGACGGTCTCCTCAACATAAGCAGCCTTGAATGCGGGGATGGTCTCCTTCTTACCGCGGAATTCCTTGATGAGTTTAGCAGGCGCGTTACCCGTGTCGCTGAGCAACAGGGTGGTGGGGCCAGCCAGGGAGTCATAGAGGCCACTATAGTCGATGTCACAAGCATCCATGGCCTTCTTCAACAGGGTGTTCTTGACAACCATCATCTTAATACCAGCCTTGAAAGCAGCGCGGCGCAGGTCCACGGTCTTCTCAGCGTTCAACGATGTGGTGTTAGCCAGGTAAACTACACTGTACTTGTCAAGAGTCTCTTTGATCTTGTCGATCATTAAGGTTTTATCTTCCTTCTTCATTTTGTTCTAATCAGTTTTAAAATGTTTAAGCCTCAATCGACTTGGGATCAACCTTGATACCCTTGCTCATGGTGCTTGAAAGATAAATACTCTTGATGTACGTACCCTTAGCGGCAGCGGGTTTCAGCTTGATGAGCGTGTTGATGAACGCGGCAGCATTGTCGCGAATCTGCTCGGGGCTGAAGGACACCTTACCGATTGAGGTGTGTACAATACCTCCCTTATCGACCTTGAAGTCGATCTTACCTTGTTTCACTTCTTTAACAGCCTTAGCAACGTCAGGGGTTACAGTGCCACTCTTGGGGTTAGGCATCAGGCCACGAGGACCGAGGATGCGTCCCAGAGGACCAACCTTGCCCATGATTTGGGGCTGAGTGATAATCACATCAATGTCAGTCCAACCGCCTTTGATCTTGTCAATATACTCGTCGAGACCGACATAGTCTGCTCCAGCTTCCTTAGCAGCGGCTTCGGCATCGGGGCCACAGAGGACCAGGACGCGAACCTGCTTGCCAGTACCGTGAGGCAGCGACACAACGCCACGGACCATCTGGTTGGCCTTACGCGGATCCACACCAAGACGCACGTCGATATCGGTTGAAGCGTCAAACTTGGTAAAAGTGATTTCCTTAACCAATGCTGCAGCTTCCTCAAGGGTGTAAGCCTTCCCCGTTTCAACCTTCGCGTTGTATAACTTCTGATTTTTCGTCAATTTACTCATAATCAATAAAGTTTTAAACGTTCTCAGGGAATTGACCCTTTACAGTGATACCCATACTTCTTGCTGTTCCGGCCACCATACGCATAGCCGAGGCTAATGTAAAACAGTTCAAATCCGGCATTTTGTCTTCGGCAATTTCCTTCACCTGATCCCAGGTCACCGATGCCACCTTCTTACGGTTAGGCTCACCGGAACCACTCTTGACCTTAGCGGCCTCAAGCAGCTGTACAGGCACGGGAGAAGTCTTGACAACAAAGTCAAAACTCTTGTCTGAGTAGTAAGAGATCACTACGGGCAACACCTTACCGGCCTTGTTCTGGGTGCGGGCGTTGAATTGCTTGCAAAAATCCATGATGTTGATACCCTTAGAACCCAAAGCGGGACCTACGGGAGGCGAGGGGTTTGCTGCCCCACCCTTAATCTGCAATTTGATCTGTCCAGCAATTTCTTTAGCCATTGTACAAATTCAATTTATATTTGTTGTTAAAAAACAGGCAAGCACGTCACGGAAGCGTAACATCAACCGCGACATCACTCGCGCTCGACTTGCGAATTATCCAACTTGAGCGGCGTCTCACGTCCGAACACCTTAACCATCACCGTCAACTCGCGCTTCTCACGGTTGATCTCCTTGATCTCACCGATGAAACCGCTGAAGGGGCCGAAGTTGACCTTCACCGACTCGCCAACGATATAGTCGCTGACAGCATCGGCTGCCTCCATCTCGCGCACCTCGGCTTGACCAAGCATCGTCTGGATCTGTGACTCAGGCACAGGTTCGGGACGACGTTCTCCCTCACGGGAGCGCACGAAGTTCACCACGTTGGTGGTATCCTGCAGGGTCACCTCAATGTCGGCAGTAAGCGCGAGCTTCACAAACACATATCCCGAGAACATGACCTTCTCCTTGAGGACCTTCTTCCCGGCACGTGTGGTGTAAACCTTCTCGGTTGGCACAAGAATCTGAGAGATATTCTCGGCATAGACAGGATCATTCTTCCTGTATCCCTCGATCATCTCCTTGACCTTCATCTCCTTGCCCGAAATGGTGCGCAGGATGTACCATTGATGCTTACCTTGAGACATAGTTGTGACGTAGTGCAGTGACAGTTTGTTAAAAAAATGATGGATGTTGTAAGAACAGCCGCCCACAAGGGTGGACTGAAAGCATTACACGTGCCTTAATCAGGCAGGAGCAACGCCGTAAACGAAGTGCATCAGCTGATTGATGCAGAGGTCGATTGCCCAAATGACCAGTGATGCGATGATGGAAGCAACCATCACAATAATGGTACTACTGGCCAGTTCACTCTTAGTAGGCCAAGAAACCTTATGAACGAGCTCGTTATAAGATTCCTTGATATCCGTAAGCCTGTTATCAAAAAACTTCTTCATTTGTTTATTCTTCTTTCTTTTTGCACGGGAAGTAAGGCTCGAACTCACGACCTACGGTTTTGGAGACCGTCGCTCTACCAACTGAGCTATTCCCGTATTTTAAAAGGTCTGACTGGCATTGCAGCCAGACCTTCTATTCTTTTGGTCTCAGTCCCGACGAGGAGACCTCAACCAGTTGACGACTATCAATTAGTCCTCAATGATGCCAGTGATCTGACCAGAACCTACGGTGCGGCCACCCTCACGGATAGCGAAGCGCAGACCTTCGCTGCAAGCAACCGGGGTGATCAGCTTGACGTCGATCTCGACGTTGTCACCAGGCATTACCATCTCGACACCAGCGGGGAGCATGATCTCACCGGTTACATCCAGGGTGCGGATGT
>Ga0247611_10004465_pt1 | contig 19362 bp, 20 predicted proteins | sample 177DNAGHGhighgp2_FD_192422 | JGI IMG/M metagenome (GOLD analysis project Ga0247611, IMG submission 192422) | Sheep rumen microbial communities from Palmerston North, Manawatu-Wanganui, New Zealand - 1770 DNA GHGhigh gp2 | ecosystem: Host-associated > Mammals > Digestive system > Stomach > Rumen...
TATGGAATGGATAAACGCTGAAAGCATCTAAGCGTGAAGCCAGCCACAAGATGAGACTTCCCATTCGCAAGAAGTAAGACCCCCGCAATGTTAGCGGGTTGATAGGTCAGAGATGTAAGTGCAGCGATGCATTCAGTCGACTGATACTAATAGGTCGAGGACTTAATTTCATAAAATTTTAAGATTGATATCGAAAAAGTAATAAAATATAGGGTAACGTAATAACTTGCTAAAGAACATGTAATTAATATCTAGTTTTCAAAGAACAGACTCGAAAAAGAAAAAGTCTGGTGGTGATGGCGCGGTGGACACACCTGTTCCCATCCCGAACACAGAAGTTAAGCACCGTAGTGACGAAGGTATCCGGTTCGCCGGGGAGAATAGTGAGCTGCTGGGCTTTTTCTTTTTAAGCGGACTACTTTGGTATATAATACCTTTATGAAAATCATATATTTACGTAGTAAAATCTCGTCTGATACTAGACCATTTTTTGCACAACAGAAGCGATACATTCCTGTACTTGAAAAGAGTCGTGATTTTAAGGCGTTTGCTGGTGAATTGCCGGTGATTTTTATTGAATCAGGCGGAACAGAAGAAGAGTTTAAAGAGATCTATCTTACTCTTCCAGAGCCACATATTTTAGTTGCAACCGACGCGAACAATTCTCTTCCGGCAAGCCTAGAAATTTGCTCGTTCCTCTCACAACAAAATCGCCAGTTTGTGCTTCTTCACGGAACTCCGCTAGAAGTAGTGGAGATGGCGAAAGCTCAAGAGAAGAAAGCAGAAGCCAAACAAATTCAAAAGCCATCCAAAATTCTTTCTAAAATGCGCCTTGGTGTCGTTGGAAAACCATCCAATTGGCTGATCTCTTCAATCACTGATTATGATGAATTAAAGAAGAAACTTGGCGTCGAACTCATTGACATCAAGTTCGAAGATTTTAAACGTGAAATTGATCAAGCAAATGACGTTGTTGATCCGGTTGTTTTTGAGCCATTACTAAATAAACAAGTTTCTTTAGAAACTTTGAAAGGTGCGTTACGCATTTATAGCGCACTTCGTAACATCATTATTAAGAACAATTTAAGTGGCGTGACAGTTCGTTGTTTTGACCTTCTTGGAACGCTTCATAATACATCTTGTTTAGCCTTAGCAATGTTAAATAAAGATGGTTATATCGCGACGTGCGAAGGCGATGTTCCAACAATGCTTACAATGGCGTTAGTTAGAAAGCTTACTCACCAGTCTAGTTTCCAAGTTAATCCAAGTTATATCAATGTCAAAGAAAGATACGCCATTTTCGCACACTGTACACTTCCTTTAGATATGTGTCTTGATTACAAGTTTGATACCCATTTTGAAAGTGGTATTGGACTCGGAATTAAGGGTCGTCTTAACCTCGGAAAAGTAACCGTATTAAAGGTCAATAAAGATTGGTCGAAATTTCAGGCTTTTGACGCAAAAATCACCGCAAATCTTGGTCGAAATGATCTTTGTAGGACTCAGGTAAGGATAGAATTTGATGATGATATTTCGTCCTTATTAACTGATCCACTTGGGAACCATATTGTTATCTGTTATGGGGCTCACAAGAAAGAAGTTATAGACCTCTTAAAGTAAAAGAAAAATCAAAATAGAGAACTCTTAAAAGGGTTCTCTTTTTTTGACAACGTCTTTTTATCGTGCTATATTACGGGCAAGATAACTTGTTATCTTTGATTTTGTTATTGTGTCTATTTACTAAATTAAATATCTAAAAAAGAAGGTGAACAGTATGAAAACCATTGATGGAAAAACCTTGAAAGAGATGTTCGTCTCAGCGAGCAACAATCTCTACAATCATTATCCAGAAGTTGACGCACTCAATGTCTTCCCAGTCCCGGACGGCGATACCGGCATGAACATGTCAATGACCATGACCAACGGTGCTAAGTTCGTGAAAGATGTTGAATCTGATGACGCCTACCAAGTGGCCAACACATTTGCAAAAGGCTTACTCATGGGTGCTCGCGGAAACTCTGGGGTTATCACATCACAAATCTTCCGTGGATTCGCTCAAGCCCTCGAAGGTAAGAAGTCAGCGACCGCGATTCAATTAGCCGAAGCACTCAAAAATGGTGCTAAGGTCGCATATAAAGCAGTTATTCGTCCGGTAGAAGGAACAATTCTCACAGTTGTACGTGAATCTAGTGCTGCTGTTGATGATTTTGTTGAAGCTTCTACAACAATCGAAGAAGTTTTTGAAAAACTAGTCTCTGAAGCAAAGAAATCTTTAAAGCGTACTCCAGATCTTTTGCCAGTTTTAAAAGAAGTCGGTGTTGTCGACTCTGGTGGTGCTGGTTTAGTTAAGATCTTTGAAGGCATGCTTTCTTTCCTAAAAGGAAAATTCATCGAAAGAGAAGAAAATGCTTCTCAAGAAAAAGCAAAAGTTGAATCTCCAATCGGAGACATGGATAAAGACGAAGAATTTGGCTATTGTACCGAATTTATTATGCGTTTAGGTCCAGCTGATGAAAAAGAGAAATTCGAAGAACAAGCATTTAAGGCAACTTTAGTTGAAAGAGGAAACTCAATTGTTGTTGTTCGTGATGATGACATTGTTAAAGTTCATATTCATACCTTAAATCCAGGTAATATTTTGACCTTTGCTCAATCCTATGGTGAATTTGTCACCATTAAGGTCGAAAACATGACTGAACAACACTCTAAGCTTCAAACTCCACCAAACCTCAAAAAGAAAGAGGAGGAAGCAAAACCAGTTCCAACCGCTCCAACACAACCATATGGTTTGGTTGCTATCAGTGCTGGTAAAGGTATTGATGAAATGTTTACCGCCATTGGTGCTAACGAAATCGTTAGTGGTGGTCAAACAATGAACCCTTCAATCGAAGATATCGCTAACGCCTGCCGTAAGTGTAACGCGAAGACTGTTTACGTCTTCCCAAATAACTCCAACATCGTTATGGCTGCTGTCCAGGCTGCCGATGTCCTTTCTGATGAATTCAAAGTCTATGTTGTTCCAACAAAGACGATTCCACAAGGCATTGCTGCTTGCTCCGTCTTCAATGAAGACGTTTCTCCAGTCGAGAACTTTAAGACCATGAAAGAAGAAATCAAACACATCCATTCTGGATCTGTTACTTATGCGATTAAGGATACCAAGATGAATGGTGTGGAAGTGAAAAAAGATTACTTCATGGGCATCTATGAAAAGAAGATTATCTCTTGCCATAGACGTGTCGCGCATGCCTTATATGACCTACTCAACGCGATGGTAACTGAAGAAACATTCTTAATTACCATTCTTGTTGGTGCTGACATCAATGATGAAAGAATGAAAAACATCACTGAAAAGATTACTAAGAAATATGAGAATATCGAAATTGATATTCGTCGTGGTGATCAACCAGTCTATTCATTCCTTGTTGGTGTTGAATAAGGAGAAATTATGGTTAAGTTAATTGTTGATTTAATGGGTGGGGACAATGGCTATAAAGCCACTGTTGAAGCCATCAATAAATTTGTTAGTGAACATGACGATTGTGAAATCATTGGTGTTGGTGATCCGACAGTTCTTTCTGATTTATCAGAAAAAGTACGTGTAATCCCGTCATCCACAATCGCTCCAATGGAGTGTACAGTCATGCAAGCTATGCGTGATAAAGAATCAAGCGTGTACAAGGCCGTCTCTAATGTTAGCGTGGAAAACGCTGATGGTGTTGTCTCTGCTGGTTCAACAGGCGCATTCCTTTCACTTTGTACATTAATCTTAAAGAAGATTGAAGGTATTTCTCGTCCTGCTTTAACAACTCCGTTCCCAACCAAAAAGGATAACTATGTTATTCTTTGTGACATTGGCGCATCCGTGGAAAATAACGCCCACGAGTTATGCCAATTTGCAAAAATGGGACAAGCATATGCGAGCGCATTATACGGAATTGAAAAACCAACCTACCAACTCATTTCTAATGGTGTTGAAGAAGGCAAAGGAACTCCTGAACTTATTGAAGCATATTCATTAATGAAAGCTGATCCACAATTCAAAGGCTATGTTGAAGGACGTCACGTTGTTGATGGAGAATCTGATGTTGTTGTCTTCCCGGGTTTCGTTGGTAATGTCTTCCTTAAAACAAGTGAAGGTATTGGTAAGATGTGTGGAGAGATGATTAAAGAAGGTTTCACCAAAAATATCTTTACTAAAATCGGTTATCTTTTTGCCAAGAGTGGCATGAAAGATTTCAAGAAGAAAATGGACTACAAACGTTATGGTGGTGCCATGCTTATCGGTGTGAACAAGATTGCTGTTAAATCACACGGAAATGCTGATGCTCGTACATTCTATAACGCTGTAAACTTAGCCTACAACTTAGCTAAAAACGACTTAGTCGGAAAGGTTAAAGAAAGTTTAAAATAATGAAGAATATCCAAGAATTGCTGGTTAAATTCCATATCAAACCTCACTCATTAGAGAATTATGAGGAAGCTTTTACACACTCCTCTTTTAACGCTGATGCCAACACAAAACATCGCGATTATGAGCGCTTTGAATTCTTGGGCGATTCTGTGATCAATATGGTTGTTACCGAGTATGCTTTTACGGTTCACCCAGAGATGGGACAAGGCAATCTTACTAAGCTAAAAAGCATGCTTGTTGCGACCAATTCTTTATCAGCCCTTTCGCTTAAATATGGTCTTGATAAATACATTCGTGTTGGCAATTCATTTGTTGCACAAGTGAGTCGGTCTAAGCACTTATTAGAAGACGTTTTCGAATCATTCATTGGTGCCGTTTATTTAGACCAAGGCTTTGAATTTACAAAGAAGCTTTTATTGGATATCTTTGCGAAAGAAATCGAGAACTTCAAGATGTCTGAAATGACTGACTATAAGTCAAAACTACAAGAAGAAACACAAGCTGAACATCGTGAATCAGTTGTTTATGAACTCATTAATGAGTCAGGTCCAGCGCACAATCGTACTTTCACGGTGCGTGTATTGTTTGATGGAATTGAACTCGGTGTTGGAACTGGTTCAACTAAGAAACAAGCTGAACAAAACGCTGCAAAGCAAGCATTAGAAAAAAGAGTTAAATAATTTATGGGTTTATTCAAATTTCTCAAAGAAAAGTTTTCAAAAAAACAAGACGAGGAAACAAAGGTATATGTTGAAGGGATGAGTAAGTCCCGCGAACATTTCGCCAATAAACTCGACGAGCTTTCTAAACGCTATAAAGAAGTGAACCAAGAGTATTTTGAACAACTCGAAGAAATATTAATTGAAGCCGATGTCGGTGTTTCTTTAACGCTTCGTTTAATAGAAGAAGTGATTGATGAAAGTAAGAAACAAGGTATTAAAGAACCAAAACTAATCAATGAACTTGTCGTAGACAAGATGTTTGTTGGTTATGCGGAAAAAGGCGATATCGTTAATGAAGTTCAGTTTGTTAATGACGGGCCAACCGTTCTTTTAGTAGCCGGCGTGAATGGTGTTGGTAAAACAACATCCATTGCTAAGCTTGCCTACCGCTATATTAATCAAGGCAAGAAAGTGAAACTTTGTGCCGCTGATACGTTCAGAGCTGGCGCAACAGAACAGTTAACAATCTGGGCCGAAAGACTTGGTTGTGACATTGTTGTTGGTAAACCAAATTCTGATCCAGCTAGCGTTGCTTACGATGCTGCTTATAAAGCAAAACGTGATGGAACAGACCTTTTAATTGTTGATACTGCTGGACGTTTACAAAACAAAATTAATTTAATGAATGAGTTAGCCAAAATTTCTCGTGTTATTTCTAAGGAAATTCCAAATGCTCCACATGAAGCATTCTTAATCATTGATGCGACGACCGGGCAAAATGGTGTTATTCAAGCCAAACAGTTCTTAGATTGCATCAAATTAACAGGTATTGTCATTACTAAGATGGATGGAACATCCAAAGGCGGAATTATTCTTGCCATTCGTGATGAACTTGGCGTCCCAGTCCGCTTTATTGGTTTGGGTGAAAAAATGACTGATTTAGAAGAGTTTGATTTAGACAAATATTTATATGGTCTTTGCTTAGGGGGAAAGGTTGATGAGTAATATCGAAGAAACAATCCGTATCAACCGTTTACTCGATATTTATGGCGGGCTTTTAAGCAAAACCCAATATGAAATTTTAAGTGACTACTACGGAGCTAATCTTTCTTTATCTGAGATTTCTGAAATCCGTCAAATTAGCAGAACAGCCGTTTCTGACGCAATTAAAAAAGGAGTTGAAAAACTCAACAATTGCGAGGAAAAAGTTGGGATTTGCGGTGTTTTTGATGAATTCAAAGATGAAGAAGTTGCTCAAAAAATAGAGGAGAGATTACGCAATGGCATTTGAGTCTCTTAGTGAAAGATTTCAAGGCATCTTAAAGAAGATTCGCGGTCAGTCTCGATTAACTGAAGCGAACATGGAAGACATGCTTAAAGAAGTGCGTATCGCTCTTCTTGAAGCTGATGTTAATTTTAAAGTTGTCAAACAATTCACTGAGTCTGTTAAACAAAAAGCCATTGGCGAACAAGTTTATTTAAAAGTCAATCCATCTCAAATGGTGGTGAAGATTGTTCACGATGAATTAACTGAACTTTTAGGTTCAGGTGATAGTGAACTTCGTTTTGAAAAGAATAAACCAACAATCATTCTCCTTGTCGGTTTACAAGGCACAGGTAAAACAACATCTGCTGGTAAATTAGCTTTGCTAATGAAGAAGAAACTAAACAAGAAGGTTCTTCTTGCTGCTGGTGACGTTTATCGTCCGGCTGCTATTGACCAGTTATGTCAGATTGGCAATCAAATTCAAGTCCCCGTTTTCACAATGGGAACTAATGTTTCACCTGTTGAAATTGCTAAGAAAGCGAAAGAAAAAGCTTATAACGAACACTTTGACGTGTTGATTATTGATACTGCTGGTCGCTTGCAAATTGATGAGACACTCATGAAAGAGTTAAACGACATAACAGATGCGGTGGAACCGACAGAAACATTACTTCTTGTTGATGCAATGTCTGGCCAAGACGCGATTAACGTTGCCACAGCCTTCCATAGTGCATTAAACCTCACTGGTATCATCATGTCCAAACTTGATGGTGATGCTCGTGGTGGTTCGGCTTTATCAATTAAACACTTAACTGGTGTACCAATTAAATTTGCTGGTACTGGTGAAAAATTATCTGATTTAGACCAATTCCATCCTGACAGAATGGCTGATCGTATCTTAGGCATGGGCGATGTTGTCACTCTTGTTGAGAAGGTTAAAGAAGAAATCGACGAGAAGGAAGCTGCTCGTGAAGCAAACAAAATGCTTGAGGGCAAATTCACTCTCGATGATATGGTCATTCAAATGAAACGCATTCAGAGAATGGGTTCTCTTGGAGGACTACTTCGTTTGATTCCTGGCATGCCAAAGATTAGTGAAGAACAAAAGGAAGCGGGTGAAAAAGAAATGCGTAACATGGAAGCCATTGTTAATTCAATGACACCTTACGAACGGAAGCATCCAGAAGTATTAAAGAATTCACGCAAAGTTCGCATAGCGAAAGGTTGTGGAAAAACAAATGCTGACATTAATCGTCTCTTAAAGAAATTTGAACAAATGCAAGAGATGATGAAAAAAATGCAACAGTATAAAAAAACCGGGAGAATGCCTCCCGGAATGAATTTACCTGGTGGTGGATTTGGAGCGATGTAATTCGCTCCTTTTCTTTACTTAGTAAACTTTTGACCTCTTTCTAAAGCTTGTTTTAACCACTTCGGTTCTTCTTCTCCTTCATCAATTTCTTTAAGGAGTTTTTGATCCTGCTTGGTTAAGACATGCTTCTTGAACAAGTCTGGTCGATATTCTCTTGTTAGACGAAGACTCTCTTTACGACGGTACTTCTCAATCGCTTCATGATTACCGGTATAAAGAATATCTGGAACAACGTGACCATCAAAATCTTTTGGTTCAGTGTATTGTGGATATTCAAGAAGATTATCGGTGAATGTTTCTTCATCAAGCGAAGCATCAGTAATTGCTCCATCAAGAAGACGAATGACGGCATCTGAGATAGCCATCGCACCAATCTCTCCTCCGGTTAAAACATAGTCTCCAATTGAGATCTCTTCATCAATATAATTTGAGACTCTTTCATCAACTCCTTCATAGTGTCCGCAAACGATTGTTAGATCCTCAAGTTTTGCAAAGTTAACCGCGAATTGCTGGTTAAATTGCTTTCCTTTTGGACTCATTAAGACTTTGTGACTACGCGGATTTTCGATTGATTTTAATGCATCAACAATTGGCTGACATTTCATGATTAAACCAGCGCCCCCGCCAATTGGTGGAGTGTCTACTCGACGATATTTGTCGAGGGTAAAATCACGAATATTGATGATCTTAATTTCAACAACCTTTTTCGCTAGAGCGCGCTTAATAATTGAGTTCGTTAAGAACCCATCAAACATCTCTGGAAATAAAGTTAAAATGTTGATTCTCATACAAGTCCTTCGATGAAGTTCACAATTATTTTCTTCTCATCAATATCAACTTCTTTAATAAATGCATTCACAAACGGAATGAGCACAAATTTCTTTTGCTCAGTTTTAACTCTTAGTGTGGCGTAACTTGAATACTCTTCAACCTTTATCACTTCTCCGATGAGATGGCCGTTATCAAAGTAAACCTGACAACCAGTTAAGTCATCGAAGAAATAAGTATCTTTTTTAAGGAATGAACGGTCTTTTTCAACAAACAAATTTTTCTTGATAAATAGTTGAGCCTCTTCTAAAGAAGAGATTTCATCAAAAATGACTTGATCCATCTCACCATTTTTAACATGTTTTTTGATGGTTAACGTTTTCCAAACTTGACCGTCTTCATCGAGTAAGAAAACGTGATTCCCAACTTTAAAACGGGAATCACGAAAATGTGTTGATGGATATATTCTAACTTCGCCTTTAAGTCCGACTGTTTTTACAATCGTTCCTACTAAGAGATATTCCATTATTTTTCTTCGTCGAATGATTCAAACTTTAAGTAGATGTGTTTGTTCTCAGCTTTTGCAGCGATGGCAACAACTTCTCTTAAAGCATTTGCAACAGCACCTTTTTTGCCAATTAAACGGGCTGTATCTTCGTTTTCAGCGCAAACTAAAAGAGTAACACTCTTTTCGTTGTCACTTGGAAGCTCACGAACCATGATTGCTTCCGGATTGATTAAGAAAGGATCGACAATGGAATGAATGATCTTTTCGTAATCCATTATTTAACTCCTTTTTTAGAAGCAGCGTATTTTTGCATAATGCCTTTTTTTGTGAAGAGTGTACGGATGGAATCAGATGGTTGAGCACCTTTTCCTAACCACTTGAGAGCTAATTCTTCATTGATATCGGCATTTTCTGGTCCTTTTGCTGGATCGAAGTAACCAATTTGTTCGACGTAACGTCCATCACGGGCAAAACGTGAATCGGCAACAACGACACGGTAGATTGGATCTTTGTGACGTCCAATACGGGTTAATCTAATTTTGACTGACATAAGTTTTTCTCCTTTTCGTCGATGTCTATTATATTAATAATAAAAATAGTGTCAAGCATTTTTACTTTACACTAGACATTTTCCTTCACAATTTTGTTGATTAACAAAACTATATTTGATAGTATCTTACTTGCGAGTTTCTAAAACTCGATGCAGACGTTCCGCTTTCAAGTCATGATATGAACGCCCTAAGAAATATTAGTTAGAGGAGGTAAAAAGACATGAACACAAATATTGTTAATGAAATTACCGCTCGCCAACTCCGTAATGATGTCCCAGAATTCAAAGGTGGTGACACAGTCAAAGTTAGCGTTCGAATCATTGAAAACAATAAAGAACGTATCCAAGTCTTCCAAGGCGTCGTTATGCAACGCCGCGGCTCCGGTGTCAGTGAGACCTTCACTGTAAGAAAAATTTCTTCAGGTGTTGGCGTTGAAAGAACATTCCCAATTCACTCCCCAGCAATCGCTAAGATTGAAGTTGTGAAACGTGGTAAGGTTCGTCGTAGTAGAATTACCTACTTACGTAATCGCTCTGGCAAAGCCGCTCGTATTAAAGAAGTTATCTAAGATACGAAGCTTAATAAAACCCGTCGTTTGGCGGGTTTTTATTTTGCACTCATGCTATATAGTTCTCGTCACAAACCAAAGGTTCTGTTATCAAACTAATTCTGGGAGTGTATAATAAGTGCATGAGCGCAAACCTAATGAGCGAGAAGCAAATCAAGAGAAAATCACTATGGGATAAAATCTCATTTGTTTTTGTTGCGGTCTTTTTAGCTCTAAGCGTCGTTGTTTCTGTGACTTTGATTTATCAAAAGTCCTATTTTGAAATAAAATGGATTAATGGTCAATCAATGTATCCAACATTTAATGGAGATGCCGTTGATCGATTCGGAAACAAAAAAGGCAAAACTGGTGGTCGAGCAAGTAACGGAGACAAAGAATTAGACTGCGTTATTTGGGACGGTCACAAAGCGACCATGGACAAAATGGAACGTTTTGACATCCTTATTACCGCTCAACCAAACAACGGATCAAGAGATTTAATTAAACGTGTTATTGCTCTTCCAGGAGAAACTTTCTATTTCGGAAGTGGAAAGGATAACGGAAGTTTGTATTTACAAAACTCAGAGGGGGAGTTCGTTTACACTCCTCAACCAATTGAAGAAGAATACCTTCGTGAAGGTTCGTATGCAATGTATCAAACACCAACAACATTGGGTCCAAACGAATACTTTGTCTGTGGTGATAACCGTGGTTATTCCTCTGATTCAAGAAGCTTTGGACCAATTACGAGAGATTTGATTTCTGGTATTGTCGTAGCGGTGATTGGTACTGCTGACGCCACATTAAATGAAGCTGATGAAGTGGTCTATACCAATCTGAGAATTGGATGCCCGAGGTGGATTAAATGAGTCAACAAATCCATTGGTTCCCTGGGCACATGAAAAAAGCCCAAATCGAGATTGAAAAGAAGGTCAAACTTGTTGATTGCGTGATCGAACTTTTAGATGCTCGTATTCCGTTAGCTAGTCGTAATGAAACATTGTTTCAAATCACTCAGAATAAATTAAGACTTGTTGTTTTAACAAAAGCAGATTTAGCTGATCCAATAGAAACAAAAAAGTGGTCAAATTATTTTGAAAATGCCGGTTCTGCGGTGATTTTTGCTGATTTAAATAAATCCAGCGATATCCAAAATATCATCAAGAACGTTGAAAAGCTTGGCGAAGCTAAACAACAAAAACTTATCGCCAAGGGAATGAAGCCTCAGCCAATTCGCGCCATGATTATTGGTATTCCAAATGTTGGAAAGTCAACATTAATTAACAAGCTTGCGAAACGTCATTCCGCCTCTGTCCAAAATAAACCAGGACATACCAAGTCCCAGCAACTCATTAAAGTATCAAACCGTTTTGAACTTCTTGATACTCCGGGAATTCTTCAAAACTCATATGAAGATAAAAACAAGGCAATGCTTTTAGCATTAACTGGTTCAATCAAGCGAGAAATCCTTCCAACTGAAGAAGTAGCCGAAGAAGCTTATAAATATCTCCACGCGCATTATTTTAGTAATCTGAAAGAACGTTTCTCATATTTAGAAGAAGTCGATCAAGTAAATGATGCATTTGTGAAAATCGCCCGTTCTAGAGGCTATTTGTCTAAAGGCCTTGAAGATATTAGCAAAGCGATGGAGGTCTTCTTAAATGAGCTTAAGAACGGTCAAATTGGGCGAGTTAGTTTTGAAAGAGTGAACTAAAAAATGGGTTTAACATACCAAGACCAATTTTACTCAGATAAAGTTCATTTAATTGTTGGAACCGATGAAGCAGGGCGCGGACCATTAGCTGGGCCAGTGGTTGCTGCGGCGGTGATTTTTCCTCAGAATTATCATAATGATAAAATAAATGATTCTAAACAATTAAGTGAGAAGCAACGCAAAGCGTTGTTTTCTGAAATTAAAGAACACGCGATTGCTGTTGGTGTTGGAATCGTGAGCGCAGACGAGATTGATCAAATTAACATATACGAGGCCGCGCGCAAAGCAATGAAACTTGCTATCGCGGACATGAAACATGATTTTGATTTAGTCTTAACCGACTGTATGAAACTACCTGGATATGATGTTCCAGTCATTGATATTGTTAAGGGTGATGCGAAGGCTTTACCGATTGCGGCAGCATCAATTATCGCGAAAGTAATACGTGACGAGATGATGGATGAATTGGACAAAGAGTTTCCAAACTATAAATTTTCGAAAAATAAGGGTTATGGAACAAAAGATCACCTTGATGCTTTAAAAAAGTACGGTCCAATCGAACATATTCATCGTAAAACATTTAAACCAGTGGAGAAAATTCTTCATGGTGAGATGAATTTATTTGAAGATTTTTAACGAAATTTGAAAAAAACGCGAAAAATTTACGCACTTATATAGTGAAAGGAATTTTTTCACTATGAAAGCTAGAAACATACTTATCTATCTCTCGATGCTATATAAGGGCGATTTTAATCAAATCTACTCTGCTCTTGTAAACCACGAGAACCCTCCAAGTGATGATGAAGTTAACGAGATGATGAAACAAGTCACATCTCCTTGCATCACGATTCTGGATGAAGATTATCCAGATTACTTAAAGCAGAAGGTTTTTCAACCACCTTTTGTTCTCTATTATCGCGGAGACATTTCCCTAATTAAAGATGAAGAAAAAAACATCGCGGTCATTGGATCAAGAAAATGCACAAATTATGGTTGGACAATGACTGCTAATATTGTCTCAGAAATATGTGAGCACTTTAACATTGTATCCGGTTTAGCGAAAGGAATTGATTCGTGCGCGCACTCCACGTGCATAAATAAATTAGGAAAAACAATTGCGGTGCTCGGATGTGGAATTGATTATTGTTATCCTCAACGTAACCAAAGACTCTATGAACAGATAAAAAAGAATGGACTTTTAATTTCTGAATATCCAGGCAAAACCCCTCCACAAAATAAATATTTCCCAATTCGTAATCGTTTAATTGTTGGTTTATCGAAAATTGTTGTGATTACTGAAGCTTCAAAACACTCTGGAACATCTATTTCGACAGCGTTTGCTCTTCAATCTGGAAAAGACGTTTGTTGTGTGCCTTATCCTGCTGATTCAAACTCACTTTGTAACCATTTAATTCAGCAAGGAGCTTATATGATTGAGAATGCCAAAGACCTTTATGACATCCTGGATTATCGCGAATATGAGCCGTTGTTTAACCTCTAAAAAATATTAAAGAAATATATTTATTCTTTAAGCAAAGTAGGTGTTTGACTTATGAGATTTAAACACATATATTCTTATAGCGATATGAAGCTCGTTATTGTTGAATCACCAAATAAATGTCATACCATCCAACGCTACTTAGGTAACGATTATGTCGTCTTAGCAAGTAAGGGACATATCCGTGATCTTTCCACTAGTGGAAAGGGTGGATATGGAGTTGATATTAATAACGATTTTAAGGCTTCTTATGTCATCACAAAATCGAAGTATCCAACCGTTAACGAATTAAAGAATGCCGCTCGTCAAGCAGACGAAGTTCTGCTTGCAACCGACCCTGACCGTGAAGGTGAAGCGATTGCTTGGCATTTAACCCAAGTTTTAGGCTTGGATCCTTTAACAACTAAACGTTTAGAATTTCACGAAATCACACGTGCGTCTATATCTGAAGCAATTCAACACCCACGCACGATTGATATGAATCTTGTTAACTCTCAAGAAACACGTCGAATTATTGACCGTATCATGGGTTTTAAACTATCCGGGCTTGTTCAAAAAAAGATTAAATCTAAATCAGCCGGACGTGTCCAATCAGCAACTTTAAAAATGATCACTGATCACGATAAAGAAATTGCTGAATTCGTTCCAGAAGAATATTGGCGTTTAGTCGTGGAATTTTCTAAAAATAACCGTAAATTCTCGGCTGAATTTGATAATTACGGTCAAATTAAAGAGATTCCAAACAAGGAAACTAACGATAAAATTCTTGGCCAATTAGGCAAGGAAATTGTCGTTACAAATATTAAGAAAAGTGTGAAGAGCGTTGAATCAAAACCAGCCTTCACAACTTCTTCGCTTCAACAAGAAGCATTCAATGTTTATCACTTCTCGACAAAGAAGACCTCCGAACTCGCTCAAGAGTTGTATGAAGGTATTAATTTAGGTGATGAGCATGTTGGTTTAATTACTTATATTCGTACTGACTCGACATATCTTTCTGATACATTCGTTGAAAGAGCGACAAACTACATTACCGAGACATTTGGTAAAGAGTACGTTGGAAAACGCAAAATTGTTAAACAAGCTCAAGCTCAAAACGCTCATGAAGCTATTCGTCCAACCAGCAACCATCGAACCCCAGAATCAATTAAAGGGGCTTTGTTTGCTAATGCAAAAGCAAAAGCAAATGATCTTTATAAACTATATAAATTAATTTATGAGAGAACTCTTGCTTCATTAATGGTTGCCAAAAAGGAATCAGTCGAGAAAGTAACGTTTGAATCGAACGGTATTACTTTCAAATCAGAATATACATCAACAATCTTTGATGGTTATTCCAAGATATATTCTGCTGAAAAGCAAGAAGATAAAGTTAATCCAAAGTTTGTTGAAGGTGAACAATTTGAAATCAAAAACATCATTAACGAACAAAAATTTACTCAACCTCCAGCCAAGTTAAACGAAGCTAAGGTTGTTAAATTGATGGAAGAAAAAGGAATTGGTCGTCCTTCAACATACGCTTCAACAATCGATACCCTGTTGAAAAGAAAATATATTGAAACCAAACAAGGTCAATTCGAAACAACTGAGCAAGGTAAGAAAACCTCAATTGTTTTAAACAAATATTTCCCAACTTTGATTGATGTAAAATACACCGCTAAAATGGAAGAATCTCTCGATAAGATTCAAGAAGGAGATGTCTCCAGAAGTGAAGTCCTTCATAAATTTTATGAAGAATTCATTAAAATTGCTGATGAAGCAAGTAAGAAAATGTATAAAGATCAGGATGTTCCAGTTGGTCGTAAATGTCCAAAATGTGGAGCAGAACTTGTTATGAAAAAAGGTAAATTCGGTGACTTCATTGGATGTTCGAATTTCCCAGAATGCGATTATTGTGAAAATGAAACTCAATTAGAGTACACAGGTGAGAATTGTCCAGTCTGTGGTAAACCTTTGGTTTATCGTAGAAGCAAAAAGGGTAAAAAATTCATTGCCTGTTCAAACTATCCGCACTGTGACTACATTAAAAACGAAAAGAAACCTCTCGAAGTAGTTGGTAAATGTCCTGAATGTGGCGGAGATCTCGTAAAACGAAAAGCGCGAGGTCGAGAAATTATTGGGTGTTCTAATTTCCCAAGATGTCATCACATTGAATATATTAAAAAGCCGAGTTAATTCTCGACTTTTTTGTTATAATATTCGCATGCAAAAGGTGAATGTTATTGGTGGTGGATTAGCTGGTTCTGAAGCCTGCTATTTTTTACTCAAACAAGGCTATGAAGTTCACCTTTATGAAAAACGTCCAAAATCTATGACACCAGCCCATCATACTGGACTTTTTGGAGAGCTTGTTTGTTCAAATTCTTTGAAGTCAAAACGTCTAGATAATGCGTGCGGATTACTCAAGGAAGAGATGCGTCATTTAGGTTCGATTATGATGGAAGCAGCTCTTGAAACTGAGGTTCCAAGTGGTAACGCCTTAAGTGTCGATCGTGGCCGTTTTGCAGAGAAAATCACCGCAATTCTTGGTTCTTTTCCAAATTTTCACGTGCACTATGAAGACGTAAAAGAGCCAAAAGAAGGCGTTACGATTATTGCAACCGGACCATTAACAAGCGAAGGCTTAGCATTGTATTTAATGAAACAAGTTGGGCAAGAATCATTGTTCTTTTTTGACGCCAGTGCCCCGATTATAAAACGCGATTCAATCAACATGGAAATTGCTTATAAAAAAGCTCGTTATGATCAAGGCGATGACTCTTATATCAACTGTCCGTTTTCAGAAGAACAATATAACAAATTTTATGACGAATTAACTCATGCCGAACTCGCCATGATTCATGACTTTGATAAAAACTATTTTGAAGGCTGTATGCCGATTGAAGTTATGGCTAAAAGAGGACGTGATACTTTACGTTATGGTCCAATGAAACCAAAAGGTCTTCAAATGATGGATCGTCCAAAAGCTTATGCGGTGGTTCAACTTCGTCAGGACAACCAGTTTGGTGACCTCTTCAACATTGTTGGTTTTCAAACAAATCTTACTTACCCAGAACAAAAGCGTGTATTCAGAATGATTCCTGGATTAGAAAATGCTGAATTCGTTCGATATGGGTTAATGCATAAAAATATGTATCTTTGTTCTCCGCTCATTTTAAATGACCACCTTCAAATGAAGACTGACAGCAATGTATTTTTAGCGGGACAACTAATTGGAGTTGAAGGATATGTCGAATCAGCAGCGATGGGAATTTTAGCTGCTATTTATGCATATGAAAAACTAGAGAATAAATCTTTCCCAGATCTTCCTTTAAATACAATGATTGGCTCATTGAAGAACTATGTTATTCATGCAAATCCAAAAGATTTCTCTCCAATGAACGCTAATTTTGGAATCTTTTATGGAGCCTCATCTTGTCCTAGAGAAGAACTTGCCTCACGTTCACTCCAACTAATCGATGAATGGAAGGAAAAATTGAATGTTAAGTGAGATTCAAGATTTCTTAGATCATCTTCAATATGACCACGGTTACTCACCTAATACCGTTGAGTCATATGGAAGAGATATTGAGCAGTTTTATAAGCTCATTTTTGAGCAAGGTGTTGATATCACTGATGTTGACGCTGGAATTATTAGAAACTATCTTTCCCAACTTCTTAGTTTAGGTGTCACAAAGCGTTCCTGCCAAAGAAAAGTTTCTGCCTTACGACATTATTATTCTTATTTACTTACTAAGGAGATCGTCAAAGATAATCCGTTTCTTTACATCGATCCGTTAAAACAAGATAAGAGACTTCCTAGTGTTCTTTATCTAGAACAAATTGAATCAATCTTTAAACTTAACAAGCAAAGAAATGATGATTTGATGTGGCGTGATGAAGCGATTATTGAGCTGCTTTATGCTACAGGTGTTCGAGCGAGTGAATTCGTCAATATCCGTCTCCGTGATGTTGATTTAAAACGTCGCACAATTCGTATTATGGGCAAAGGAAACAAAGAGAGAATGGTGGTTTTTTCCCAATCGGCAAAAGAAACGTTAGAACGCTATTTAAATGAAATCCGACCAAGAATTGCTGGTAATAATCGTTTTGAATTCAATAATGAATATTTGTTTCTTAACTCTAATGGAAAGCAATTAACCGTTCGTGGATTGCAATTCATTTTGGATGATATCGAAAAGAAAATCGGAACGAACTATGGACTTCATCCACACATCTTCCGACACTCATTCGCAACCCATCTTCTTGAAGGTGGGGCTGACCTCCGAGTTATTCAGGAATTACTTGGACACGAATCTTTGAACACAACACAGGTTTATACCCATGTTTCAGAAGAGCAAATTTTAGACCAATTCCAGGCTTATCATCCTCTAGCATATAAAAAATAATAAAATATTATTTGTCTCTAATTAAAGGGAGTGTTAGAATAAACACACTCTTTTTATTTATAGAAAGAGTAAATACGCACATCATGGATTCAACTTCCGAGTCCCTGTGACCCAGGGGGAAGTTGTTCGAAATGATGGAGGCTTAAAACAAATGGAGGTTCTTAAATGAACGAAGAAAAGAAAGTCCCAGCTGAAGAAGTAGCGGCTGCGGAAGAAAATGTCATGGAAATGGTCATGCACGACAAAGATGCCAAGATCATCACTATGCGAAAACTACTCGAAGGTGGTGTTCACTATGGACACAACACCCGTAAATGGAACCCAAAGATGGGTAAATTCATCTACGGTGCTCGTAATGGTATCTACCTCATCGACTTAAACAAGTCACTTGTTAAAGCCGAAGAAGCCTACCTTGCTCTTAAGAGCATTGTTGATGAAAATGGTAAAGCATTATTTGTTGGTATCAAACCACAATGCAAAACCATCGTTGAAGAACAAGCATTACGTTCTGGTTCCTTCTACATTACTAACCGTTGGTTAGGTGGTACACTCACAAACTTCAAAACCATCCAATCCCGTATTCGTCGCTTAAAAGAATTAGAAGCGATGGAACTTGATGGAAGCTTTGAAAAGTTACCAAAGAAAGAAGTTGCTCTTCTTAAGAAGGAAAAAGAAAAACTCTCTAAGAATTTAGAAGGTATCAAAGAAATGCGTAAGCTTCCAAATGCTGTCATCGTCTGTGACCCAGCCGTTGAACACACAGCTGTTGCTGAAGCTCGTAAATTGCGCATTCCAGTGTTCGGTTTAGCCGATACAACCTGTGACCCAGATGTCTTAGACTTCCCAATTCCAGCCAATGACGATGCCACAAGATCCGTTTCTTTAATTATCGGATTACTTGCGGATGCAATCGTTGAATCAAAGGGTGGAATTACCGCGATTGCTTATACTAAAGACGAAGGCGAAGAAGTCACAATGAAAGACGCTGTCCGTCAAGCGGATAAAGAAAATGCTGAAAGAATTGCCGCCATTCGCAAAGCTCGTCAAGAAAAGCAAGAACGTATGGAAAAATACCAAGCCATGAAGAAGGCTCAACGTGAAGAAGCTGCTAAATCAGCTGCCGCTCCACAAGAAGCCAAAGCCGAAGAAAAACCAGCTGAAGAAAAGAAACCAGCTGTGAAGAAAGCTCCGGCTAAAAAAGCTGCCCCAAAAGCTGAAGAAAAACCAGCAGAAGGTAAATAATTATGGCAAGCATGATTGAACTAATTAAAGAACTTCGTGAACGTACTGGCGCAGGCATGATGGACTGCAAGCACGCCCTTGAAGAAAGTAACTCCGATGTTGAAAAAGCTATCGACTGGTTACGCCAAAAGGGTATTGCCAAAGCCCAAGCCAAAGCTTCCCGTATCGCTGCTGAAGGTTTAGCAGAAGTTCAAGTTGCTGGCAATAAAGCCATCATCTGCGAAATTAACTGTGAAACTGATTTCGTTTCTAAAGGTGAAAAATTCCACGCTTTAGTTCACGATTCAGCCAAAGTTACTTTAGAAAAAGGCTGTGCTTCTTTAGAAGAAGCTAAGGAAGCTACCAAAGCTTTATTCACCGATGCTACTGTTTCAATGGGTGAAAAACTCGACTATCGTCGTTTTGAAATCGTTGAAAAGAAAGCCGAAGAA
>Ga0247611_10004466_pt1 | contig 19358 bp, 13 predicted proteins | sample 177DNAGHGhighgp2_FD_192422 | JGI IMG/M metagenome (GOLD analysis project Ga0247611, IMG submission 192422) | Sheep rumen microbial communities from Palmerston North, Manawatu-Wanganui, New Zealand - 1770 DNA GHGhigh gp2 | ecosystem: Host-associated > Mammals > Digestive system > Stomach > Rumen...
GCCTCATACATCCCACACGGCTACAAACTCCCGCTGACGGTGGAGAGTGGAGAGACGGAGAATTTGTTTGATATTATACAGTATCTTACAAAACGTGAAGCTTCTTATGTATATGTGAATGGATATTATTGTTTTAAAAAAGACGCATCGAAATTTTATTACAATCAAGAAGATGTTTCTGATTACAAAAATAAATACCTTTTGCTGGAGAATAATATTGAATTAACCAATGTTGCGCTTTTTAAAATAGAGCTATTGAATGAAGATTCCGAAATAATAAAAAGTACATCTTCTAATACAGAATCCAGCATATTGTTAATTCCAGAAAATGCTAAGTATTTAAGATTAAATTGGTCAAGTAGCAGTGGTGAAGACATAGCCATCAGAATATCCATAACAGAATTTTCACCCGATCACTACATCCCACACCGCTATACGTCAGATATCCCAATCTACATCGGCTCCACCAAGCTCGGAGCAGAGGAGTATGTGGACTATGGGGAGCAGAAGGTGTATAAGAGGACGGATAATTTGTTGGATAAAGCATTTGCAGCTGAATATTCTATAAGTTCGGCAGGTTATCCTGTGATGTATCAAAGCGTCAACAGATGTGCGACACTTGAACCAATAGATGTCTCAGATATAAACAATGTAACCTTTTCATTTGTCAATAATTCAGCATCGGATAAAAAAAGGTTTATCTATTCACTTTTTAACGGTTCAGCCCTTGTTGCAAGAGTAAGTGATAATTATTCTGGGGACACAATAGATGTATCACAAGGAGATACTCTGTATTTGTGTGTTTATTCCAGTTTTTCGTCAGTCGATGCTGCTAAAACAATAACAAACACCATGCTCAACGCTGGCACAACTCCTCTTCCCTATGCCCCCTACCTCCAACCCACAGATCCTCCGGTTCCGCTTCCGCCTATCCAAACATACAAAGGCGAGAACACACTCTCCAGTGCGGAAACGCTGGGCGAGGTGACGGTGAAGGGGAGAATAAGGGAAGAGCCGCTGAAAATCTACGGTTGGCACGTTGACCCGTCAATTTCTGACCCGGCGCAGGCAGTGACCTATCTTGCTGATGCCGTCGACAAAACTCCCGCTGGTATGCGGAGTGGAGCAACATCAACTTTGGAACTAGAGCAAGGTGGAATTATAGTTGATGAACAAACTGGAGCAACTATAAAAAACCCGACAATCTTATCGACAAGAGTGCGAACTACACAACTTAATGTTCCAATTCCTTGGACACGCCAATTAACACTGAACTGCTCCAATACAAGGATAAGATATTTAATTACTTGGCTTGATGACGATGACGTAGAAGTCGGAACACACCAATGGGATAGCGAAACAACGACATACAATGCACCAGACGATGCAACGAGTTTCAACGTTTTATTTATGCTTGATAATGGCGATTCTTTAACCCCTTCGTCAGTTGGCACGGCAACATACTCATATGAAACTGCTTTCTCCTATGGCGATTGGGCAAACGCTTTCTTTATGCCAAAGCCCTGTATGCTGCGCTCAAACGGCACGGTGGCCTACTATCTCGACCCGAACGACTACAGTAAAAAGTTGGACGGAACAGCCTCCGATGTGGCTAATGCCGCTTTTGACGGCAATGCCATGATGGAATGGCCTCTTATTTGGTATAAGTTTGAAGCGGGAACTGCTGATGGCGAAGTTAATTTCTACTGTTCAAATAAAAAAGCGGATAACAGCTACAAATGCTGGTGTAACATCGACTCTGAAAACGAAATCACGAAGCATTTCTATACCTCAATTTACAATGGTACTGGCACGAGCAAGCTGCGTAGTCTTTCGGGAGTACAGCTCACGTCAAGCAGCGGCTGCGGAAATACGACGGTCAGCGATGAGGTTTCGGCTGCAATGGCGAATAACACCACAAGCGATGTTGAGTGGTACACGGAGGTTTACTCCGACAGAACACTGATTTCGGCGCTTCTCATACTTATAGGAAAAACCCTTAATGACAAGGGCTCTTTCGGCAATGGTATACTGGATGGCTCGATCGCAGCTAAGGAGGCTTATGTTACAGGTTCGCTTGATGCCGCAGGTTTATTTTATGGAGATGTTACAAGTCAAACTGCGCCTGTGAAGGTTTTCGGAATGGAAAACTGGTACGGTTGTGTATGGCACCGGGTCGCGGGCTTGTCGGCAGGAACAGGAAGCACTTACCAATACAAACTGACATACGGTACGGCAGACGGAAGTACAGCAGTTGGCTATAATGCTTCGGCAAACGGCTATATATCAAGCAGTGTTACAAGACCAACCAATTATAACAAGCAAGGATTGATCGTTAAAATGGCAGCAGGGGTTCACGGCCTTCTTCCGTCAGCTATCGGAGCAGACCCGAACAGTACATACTACTGCTCCCTGTTGTTTTCCGACAGCGGCAATTATGCTGTATATGGCGGAAATGCTGTTAGCTCAATAGGCGGCGGTTCGCAATGCCTCGGCGTCGGAGGCTCTTCGGGTGCTGCTTGGTGGGGATATGCGGCTTCTCTGTCTTGCAAGCCAGTTAAAAAATAAACCAATAATGCATTTAACCAAAGACAATTGAATATTTTTATTATAGCGCTAGGGTTTTAAGAATGACCGAGAAACTGTAGAGTGGCTTGAAGAATTCGCGCGCTCTAATACACACTGATGACAAAGTATTGTCTAATTCGGTCATTCTAAACTCTAGAACACAAAGGAGGCGATTGCTATGCCAACAGTACAAGGACTAGACATTTCTGCTTGCCAAGGTCCAAACGTTAATTTTAACGCAATCAAAATGGCAGGCTATGACTTTGTTATTCTTCGCGTTAATGAATGGAACAACGTGAAGAAAGATGTTGTGAAGGACAGCTGCTTTGAGACATTTTATGCAAGAGCTAAAGCTGCTGGTCTGAAGGTAGGTGCGTATTATTTCACATATGCAAATACTATTGATTATGTCGCTTATGAAGCTAAGAGATGTATCGAATGGCTCAAAGGCAAGCAGTTTGAGTATCCTATCTGGTTTGATCTTGAACGCGAGAATCAATTTGCGCAGGGAATGTCTTTCTGCGATAATGCAGTTAATACTTTCTGCAACGCCCTTACAAAAGCTGGTTATTACACCGGCGTTTACTGTTCAACATTCTGGTATACCAAATGCGTGAGCAAATCTGTTCGCGAGAAATGGCCTTGCTGGATTGCTGAATGGGGTTCAAAGTGCAACTACAAGAGCGCCTATGGTATGTGGCAGAATGGCACGGCTTATGTGAATAATTCTGGCACTGGTCAGATCGATCACGATTACAGCTATGTCAATTACGAGTCTATCATCAAGAGTAAGGGTCTTAATGGGTTCCAAAAACCTTCTACAAACATTAAAACCCTTGACACGGGCTCTTGCTATAAACTCGGCGAAACAACCGTAGGCGCCCTTGCTGTTAAAGAGCTTCTTAGGCTTGCATACGTTAAGAAACTCATAACTGTGCAGCCTGATGACACTAAGAAGTATGACGAGAAGTCAATGACTGCCGTTAAACAGCTCCAGAAGAAGTGGGGCTATAAGGAAACAGGCAGAGCCGGAGCGAATTTTGTAAAGAAACTTTACGAAGCTCTGAAGTAAAGGAGGAAGTCCAATGGCGACTTTACGCTCCCGTTTAAAACGGGGTTGGAACGCGTTTCTTGGCAGAGACGCTCCGGAAGTATTTAATGCTAGTCCTGATGACGGTCCCTCATACGGGATCGGAGGTTTCAAAATCCAGACTTATGGTTGGACAAAAGGTTCAGCGACTAGCATTATCAAAAACAAAATAGCTAATGATGCCGCACAGCTTAAGATCGTCCATGCAATTGCTGATTTCGAAGGAAATTACCAAATGACGATGGACACTAGGCTTAATAAAATATTCAATTACAAAGCAAACATCGATCAGCCATCGACCGCTTTTAAAATTGATATTTTTGAATCTTTGCTAGGGGAGGGCGGCGTAGCTATTGTTCCTACTTTGATTGACGATGAGATTGAAAACGAAGAGGATTTAAGAGAGTTTGAGGTTGTCGAGGCAAGAGTTGCACGTATCGTTCAAATCTATCCTAAGAAAGTTAGAATAGATATTTACAACGATAGAACCGGACTTCATCAGCAGTACACTATCCCTAAGGACCAGTGTGCAATAGTCGAAAACCCGTTCCGCTCAATCATGAATGATGCCAATTCCACTGCCAAAAAGCTGGAGAGAAAACTCGCACTTCTTGATAGAATTGACGAGATCACTGCCTCTGGCAAATTGGACTTGATAATTCAGCTTCCTTATCCACTGAAAGGTCAAAAGCAGATCGATGACGCAAATAAGCGTAGAGGACAGGTTGCCAAACAGCTTGAAGGTGCTAAGTATGGCGTTGCATATATCGATAATAACGAAAAGGTCGTTCAGCTCAATCGTCCTCTTGAAAACAATCTTATCGAGCAAATCGAGTATTATGACAAACGTCTTTACACTGAACTTGGCTTGACGCCTGAGATCATGAATGGAACCGCCGATGAGAACGCCATGCTTAACTATCAGGAAAGAGTCGTCGCACCTATTGTAACAGCAGTTACTGAAGCGTGTACCATAGCCTTTATTCCTGAAGAAGCGTACGATTCTGGCCAAGTAATCATGTCGTTTAGAGATCCTCTTAAGCTTGTTCCTGTTGCTCAGCTTGCTGAATTGGCTGATAAGCTGACACGTAATGAGATTATGACCTCTAACGAAATCAGAGTCAAGATCGGTCTTAAACCTAGCGACGATCCTAAGGCGGATGAACTTAGGAATTCAAACCTTAATCATCCAGACGAAACTGTTGAAGCCCAACAGCAAATGGCTGAAGAGCAATCTATGGAACAGCCTCAATGAGACGTAGCTAGTAAAGTAACTATAGACCAAACGGCATAGTGAAAAACGAGTAAAGACTCAAACGGCAGTTCTTTGGTTGACATTTTCAAGGAGGAAATCAAAATGACAGATTTTCAGTATGATTTCTCCGGTATAGCAAGTAAGTACAATACTAGATGCTCTGATGGTAGAGTAATTCGCCATGGTGCATTTAAAGACTGCAACGGAAAGATAGTTCCTGTTGTATGGCAGCATGACCATAAATCTGCATTTCAGGTTATGGGTAAGGCGCTTCTTCAGGAAAGAGCTGATGACCTTTATGCTTATGTATCACTTAACGACAGTGACCTTGGTAGCCACGTGAAAGAATGTGTAAAGCATGGTGATCTGAGCTGCCTTTCCGTATTTGCAAATCATCTTACCGAAAATCGCAAAGTCGTTTCACACGGCGATGTTAAAGAAGTTTCGGTAGTACTTGCCGGTGCAAATCCCGGAGCGCACATCGACAATGTAATGATTCATGGAACCGAAGAGGGCGATTGTGCGGAAATAAGATTCTTTATCGATGGTTGTCTTTCAGATGAGTCCGGTATCGTCCACAGCGATGAAATTTACGGCGATGAAGATGACTACGACGACGAAGACGAAGCTGAGTACGACGATGACGAAGAGAACGACGATGAGGAAGCCCCTGCTAATGAAGATGATGAAACCGAGCAGGAAGCTATGCAGCATTCTGATGTCGGAGGCACTATCGCCCACGCGGATAATGATCGTTCTGTATCAGATGTACTCAACGGTATAGGCAGTAAACTCGACGAAGACGAAAAAGACGCACTCGAGTTTGCAATAAACATAGTAGTAGCTAAAGCCGTAGAGGCAGCTACAAACAATTCTAAGGAGGAAGACGAGATGAGACACTCACTTTTCGATTCTAGCAACGAAACTGCTCGCCCTTATCTTACTAGGAAAGAGCAGGCCGCTTTCATCCAGCACATGGATGATGATCAGGCCCCTTCGATGAAGGCCGTAGTACAGGCTTTCATTGACGATGAAAACGATGCACTCGCACATGATGACAACGATGATCCTGCGCAGACTTACGGAATCATCAACTCTGAAATGCTGTTCCCTGATGCAAAGAACTATACTGATAAGCCCGAGTTCATCAAGAGAAGAACTGAATGGGTAAATGTAGTTCTTTCCGGCGTTCACAAGACCCCGTTCAGCAAGGTAAAGACTATCTTCGCTGATATTACTGCTGATGAAGCCCGTGCAAAGGGTTACATCAAGGGTGACCAGAAGGAAGATGAGGTATTCGAGCTTCTGCAGCGTGAGACCTCTCCCCAGACCATTTATAAGAGACAGAAGTTTGACCGCGATGACCGCATTGATATTGTTGACTTCGACGTTCTTATCTGGATCAAGGGCGAGATGAGACTGATGTGGGAGGAGGAAGTTGCTCGTGCGATCCTCATCGGTGACGGCAGAGGCTCCACCAACAGACTCAAGATCAAGGAAGACAAGATCCGTCCTATCTGGACAGATGCGGCCCTGTTCACGATTCCTGTTCGCGTTCCTGTCGTAACTGGTACTTCTGATGATGCTCGCACTCGTGCAATCATTAGAGCTATCATTAAGCACAGAAAGCTGTACAAGGGCTCCGGCTCTCCTATCCTCTTTACAACTGAAGACTTCATCGCCGACTGCCTGCTTCTGACCGACGATGTCGGCCGTGATATGTATGACAGCATTGACAAGCTTGCAACCAAGCTTCGTGTAAGCAGAATCGTACCCGTTGAGGTTATGGAGAACAAGAGCAGATCCGTGGCTCTCGATCCTGAAGCACCTACAACTCTTACCACCGTTTATCTCGATGCCCTGCTTGTAAACCTTTCTGACTACAATGTAGGTGCTGATAAGGGCGGCAAGGCTGAAATGTTTGAGGACTTTGACCTCAACTTCAACCAGTACATTATGCTGTATGAAGGCAGAATGTCCGGTGCACTCGTTAAGCCTTATTCCGCTATGGCTATCGAGCATTACGCCGTTGCCCCCAGTAATAACCAGGCTGCAGGCTAAAATGATATTTACGTGAGGTGAGTAAATGAAAAAGTATCGAGGCAAAGTTACGTACAGATATGACGACGAAGTCGAGCCCGGCGTGTTTGAGGAAATCGAACGCACTCGTACATATCGTGGAGATGTTATTGAGGAACGCAGTTCTATGGCTTATCGCGATACTGTGAATGGCTCTCTTGGGACTTCAACGAGAATTTCAATAGTAGCCGACAAATTCGCATTTGCTCACTTCACTGATATTGTATCCGCCGAGCTGTGGGGTAAGCGATGGGAGGTTTCTTCCGCTGTACCTTCCTATCCGAGAATAGACCTCACGCTTGGAGATTTATACAAGGTCAACGCGCACGAGGAGACCGAGGTTGAGACGGAGGAGGACGCAAATGGCCAGTAACCAAGAATTACGAACCCGGCTCATAGAAGCTACGGGATACAAGAATGTGTACCTTCAGCCCCCGCCCAATTCTCAGATGGTCTACCCTTGCGTTCTTGTGCAGCGGACATCTGCGAGTATTAGGCGTGCTGACAATAAAGCGTACAACGTGCGATTCAGATACACTGTTACTCGTATAAGCAAAAAAGAAGATGACGGAAAGTTTGTCAAGGACTGTCTCGAAAACTTCGAAAATTGTTACTATGATCGAACTTACGTCGCTGAAGGACTCTATCACGATGTCCTATATATCTATTCTTAAAGGAGGAATTCAAAATGGCAAAAATGCTTTTTGACCAGGCAGGCACCAGAAAGTTTCATACTGGTGTAAGCGCTCTTGCTCTGTTTGTAATGGGTACCGGATCCAGCGATACTGATATTCCTGATGCCCCTACTGCGCCTACCGGTTCTACGATCACAATTTCTAAGTCCCTTTATAAGCAGGGCGTGCCTTGGAACGGTATTACTACGGCAACCAACAGCCCTTCCGGCGGTGATGCTACCGATCTGTGGGCCGACAACATCAAGTATGGTTCAATGCGTGCTGCTGAGCAGTCTGGTGGTACTATTGAGTGCTATCAGTATCCTATTGAGTTTGAGCCTTGCAACGGCAATCTGATCGTTAACGACGTTGTTGTTGGACAGCAGGCAAGACAGAAGTTTGCCTTCGCTTATAAGTCCAATGTTGGTAACGACATTAATGCCGATGCTGGTGAGATTCTGCATCTCGTTTGGAACAGTTCTACTTCACCTTCTGAGCATTCCAACAACACTGTAAATGACTCACCTGATGCTGGTACTTTCAGTTTCCAGTATACAAGCGACTCTGTTGGTTGGACCAACCCCAGCCAGACAGCAAAGCCTTGCTCTACAATGGATATTGACACTACAACTCTTACCAACGGCAAGAACAATACTAATTACAAGTTCCTGTGCGACTGTATTTACGGCTCTGATAGCATCGATCCTCAGATGCTGTCTCCGGATGATGTACTTGCTATTATGGGTATGTCCGCAGGCTAATAAGTAATATGAAACGGGCGCTTCTAGAGTTTAGGGGCGCCCTTTTTTATTTTTGAAAGGAGCTAATTTATATGTACACGAAGGAATTTGTTTACACTAATTATTTTGGGGAGACTGTAAAAGAGACCTGCAGATTCCAGCTTACTCGTCCTGAGGTCATGGAAATCGCGACAGGTGTAAAAGGTGGGTTCGAAGCTGCAGCACAGCGTATGGTCGAAAGCCATGACGAAGCTGCAATGTTCGCTAACTTCCAGAACATAATTGCTAAGTCCTATGGTGAGGTTTCGCCCGATGGACGGCGTTTCATGAAGTCTCCTGAGCTTTCAAAAGCTTTTCTCGAGACGCCTATGTATGAGCAGCTCTTCGATGAGCTTATCTCAAATCCCGAATTCCAGCGCGAGTTCATTATAGGCCTCGTACCTAAGGATTCGCAGGCTGATGTAGGCGCTGCACTTGCGAACTACATAACAGAAAGAGACGCATTGGAGAAAGAGTGATGAGCTATGCTCACTATCGTAGTTCCAAAAACGAAACTAATAAACGAAGAAACACTCGAATTTACCGAAATTCCAGAAACCAAAATCGTCATGGAGCATTCACTGATTTCCATTTCAAAATGGGAGTCAGCTTGGCATGAAGCGTTTCTGAAAGATAGGGAAACCCTCGGTGGTGAACTAACTGAGGAAATGATGCTGTCTTATATGCAATGCATGACGCTTAATGGTCCTATCGACATCAAAGCGTACGTCGCTATTCCGGAGTCAGAACTTAAGCGAGTTCGCGATTATATCGAAGATCCAATGACAGCTACTACGTTTAAAAACGATGGGCCGGGACACTCCGGAGTTGGAAGCATAACGACTTCTGAAGAGATCTATTATTGCATGTTCAAATGGAACATACCAAAAGAATGTGAAAAATGGCACATAAATCGTCTTATGACACTTCTTAGAGTGTTCTCTGAGAAAGAAAACCCAAAGAAGATGTCTCCGCGTGAAGCTGCACAGGATATGTACAATAGAAACGCATATAGACGGGCAAAAGCAGCACAAAGAGCTGCTAAGAAACATTAATGGGGGTTTCAGCATGCCAGTTATGAAGATCAAACAGAAAGGCAATTTCAGTAAATCCGAAACCTTTCTAAAAAAGCTGTTGCGAATAGACTTTGCAAACAAGCTTAAAGAATACGGAGAATGGGGCGTTCGTGAGTTGTACGAAGCTACTCCGAAAGATACGGGCGAAACTGCACGACATTGGAGATATGTTATTGAGAGACAGGATAATAGAGTTTCTATCTCTTGGGTTAACGACTATGCTCCATATTTCGTGCAAGTCGCTATTTTAATTCAATACGGGCATGCAACAAAAAGTGGCGGCTGGGTTGAAGGCGTTGACTACATCAATCCAGCTCTTGCCCCTGTTTTTGCTGAAATAGAAGATAAACTTTGGAAGGAGGTAATTAAGACGTGAGCAAATCTATAGACAATAAAGTCGTCTCTATGGAGTTTGACAACAGCAAATTCGAGAAACCGGCGAAAGAGTCTATAAGCACGCTTGATAAGCTGAAGGAAGCCCTGCATTTCAAAAACGTTGAGCAAGGCTTCGAAGCAATGAATACAGCTATTAAGAAAGTGACATTTGACCCTTTGGCAAAAGGACTCGACACTGTTTACGCTAAGTTTACCTTCTTTGAAAGGTTCACGATACAATTATATGACAGGCTTGCTAATAAGATAATTGATACTGGGAGGCTTATTGCAAGAGAGACTTTCACGACTCCTATTAGTAGTGGTAAGTCTGAATATGAAGAGAAAATGGGTTCTGTTCAGACGATTATGGCATCGACTGGAGAGGAACTAAAAACAGTAAATAAATATTTGAATGAATTGAACAAGTATTCTGATGATACTATATATTCGTTCAGAGATATGACAACAAACATCGGTAAGTTCACAAATGCTGGTGTTAAACTTGAAGATGCCGTTGCTGCAATCAAGGGTGTTTCTAACGAGGCGGCACGATCCGGCGCAAATGCAAATGAGGCATCTCGTGCAATGTACAACTTTGCCCAAGCGCTTTCAACTGGTTCAGTAAAGCTCATCGACTGGAAATCTATTGAAAACGCCAATATGGCTACTGTTGAGTTTAAAAACGAGCTTCTTAAAACAGCAGAGGCGTTTGGCACTGTCACAAAAACAAGCGAAGGCATGTATAAAACAATGAAGGGGCATGCTGTAAGCGCTACTAAAGGCTTTAATGACAATCTGTCAGATGCTTGGTTAACATCTGAAGTACTTATAGAAACGCTGAAAAAGTATGCAGATGAAACGACCGACATCGGTAAAGCTTCGACCGCAGCAGCTACTGAGGTAAAGACATTCACGATGCTGATGGATACTCTCAAGGAAGCCCTTCAATCCGGTTGGGCAGAATCATGGGAGTATATATTTGGCGACTTTGAGAAAGCGAAGAAGCTATGGACCGATTTATCAAAGGTTCTTGGCGGTCTAATCGACAGAATGAGCACAACACGCAATGCGATCCTTAAAGTTTGGAACGAAATAGGCGGGCGCGATGCCATGCTGAAATCGTTCTCAAATATGTGGAAAGCATTAACGTCGATACTCGGAGCCGTTAGAGACGGCTTTAGAACGGTCTTTCCGCCCAAAACAGGCGAAGACCTTGCAAATTTAACAAAACGATTTGAACGATTCACAAGAACCTTAAAGCCGACGCCAGAAACAATTGACAAATTAAGAAGAACATTTGCTGGTTTGTTCTCGGCCCTTGCGATCGTAGGAGATGCGTTTAGAGCGTTTGCGAGCGTCATTCTTCCTCTCGCCAGGAAAGCTTTAGGGTTTATAACTGGCGAACTTCTTGGCGGAACCAGATCCCTTGGCAATTGGGTTATAAATCTGAGAGAGTCAATAAAAGAAGGCCGAGTGTTCGAAAGGGTATTCGGTAAAGTTGGAAACGTTCTTAGTTGGGTCGGTTCTAGACTTAAAGCGGCGTTTCTTGCAATAAAAAACATAATGCTTGCATTTAAAAATGGCGGTCTTAAAGCAGGTTTCGGCGCTATAAAAGATGCGTTTGTGGATCTATTCTCCTATATTTGGGATTTTATCAAAAAGCACAATCCAATAACATTTGTTAAGGATCTTGGTGTCAAAATAGGAGAAGCCATATACGATTGGCCCGTCGGCAAAGCAATCGTCGACTTCGTAAGGAGCGTAAAGAACGCAATTGTAAATTCTAGCGTTTGGAAATTCTGTGTAAGAGTTGTAAACGGCTTCGTCGATGCTATACAATCTGCTATAAACAGATTCAGAGGTGTTGATACAAGCGCAACTGAAGAATTTACAGAAAACGTAAAAGAGGGCTTCCATCCGCTTGAAGCAATAAAGAACTTCTTTGTAAAGATATGGCATGGAATACTCGGTGTTTGGGAGGTTATAGGCCCTGCTATAAAAACTGTCGGAAAACTGATTGCTAATGCGTTTAGCGGTCTATTCGCAACTATAAAAGGTATACTCGATAGAAGCGATGTCGGTGACGTTGGCTCGGCTCTTGCTGGCGGCGGTTTGGCCTATTTATTGTTTAATATCGTAAGCATCATAAAATCACTAAAGGGCACAGTAGTAGACCTTGGAAAGATCTCAAAGAATATACGTAAATTCCTCGGTGAACTTACTAATACCCTGAGAGCAATTCAGACAGGGATAAAGGCGAAAGCATTTAAAGAACTAGCAGTTGGAATTATACTTCTCGCTGGAGCTTTACTTGTACTGAGCGGATTACCAGAGGACAAGATATATAAATCGACAGCAGCTTTAGTGCTCTTGCTGACAAGCGTTATGGGCGTTCTTGGTAAAATGTCAAACGCTTCAATAGGCGAAGGTGGCGGTGGAAAAGCTGCTGCTTTAGTCGGAATGGGCGCACAATTGCTGATGGTTGCTGGTGCGATAACCGTACTTATAGCAGATCTGGCTTTGCTTTCGTTGCTACCGTATAATAATATGCTGAAAGGCATAGCGGCGTTGCTGTTGCTGCTTAGAGGTAACCGCGGAAGCACTCAAATTCGCTGGTAAGGACATCATAAGTCCCAAAGTTCTTGCTGTTTTCTTTGGCTTAGGCGCCGTGATAAATATGATGACGCTGTCTTTGGCGGCGATAACCGGTTTGGTTGCTTTGAGTCCAGAAGCAACTTTAACTGCTGCTGGGATTTTAGTAGCGTTAATTGGGTTCGTAGGCCTTCTTGTTAAAGAAATGTCCGAGATAACTACTTCTTACGACAAAAATGGCGCTAAAATAAAGAAAAGTTCGGCATCGTTTGCGCCTTTATTTGCTTCTTTACTGGTTCTCTTAATTGGAACTAAGAAAGTCCTGATAGCTATGTTAGCCGTGGCCGCAGCAATTAAATTCTTAGGACCGGGCGCAGTAGCTGGTGCAACAGCCGCTATGATAGTAATCATGGGTGCCGTTATCGGAGCAGTTCTTGCCATACAAGCAATTATGTGGAAGTACATGAAAGAAGCTCGAAAAGACATCGTCGTCAAAATGGCATCATTTGCCTTAATTATGGCTGGTATAGCAGCTGTTGTGTTGGCCATAGGTGCTAGTGTTGCAATAATCGGTTTACTTCCTAAAGAGAAAATCGAAGCCGTCACTGGACTTTTGACGAGCGTTATTCTTGCGATTGGATTAATCGTCATAGCTGTTAAAGAAATAAACAAGCATACGGCGCAATTAAAGGCCCCGAGTAAAAAGGACACCGGCAAATTGTCACGGGGATTAGAAACATTGAAAAATATGGCAGTCCTCATGGCTGCTATGTCAATTGCAGTTATAGGCGTCGCTGCTGCTGCAGTTTTAATAGCTAAAGCAGATACAAAATCTCTGAATAAAGCGATGGGCGTATTTCTCGCAATCGCTGCTTTAATTGGCGTTGTATCGTATCTTTCTCAGGGCGCTGGCGGTTCAACCGTTCTTGCTACCATAAGATATTTGGGTGTCGTTGCAGCAGCTTTTGCAGTTGCGGTGGCTTTACTCGCAGTGGCATTTAAGACGTTGTCAACAATGTCCGAAGATGAAGTAAAGAAAACAATTAAAAATCTGAATATGCTTGTTGATGACCTGAACAAAAACAGTTTCAATTATGGCACGGCCATTGGTTTATTCATCGGAAACATAATCGCCGCTATTGTGTCATCGCTTGGCTCAAGCGTAAAACAGCTTGCAGATGGATTAATCGACATGGTAAACGGTGTGCTTGACTCAGTTCTTGAAAAGGGACCTGCATTCTTTAACAAGATATGGGACACTATTATAATGGTGCTTAAAAGCATAAAAGAACGAGCAGGGGAAGTAACAATGCAGCTCGTGGAAGCACTTGTTGCTGTAATCAATGGCTTGGCAAATGCTATAGGCGAGCATAGAAGCGAAATCGTCGAGGCCGTTAACAAACTCTTTGAAGAGGTTATTAAGACGGTCGTGCAATTATTAGCACGTTTGTTTGGCGTAGCTAAAGAGGATCTTGAGGACTTTGCTGATTACGTACTTCCTTGGGCAAAACGGATATCTCTTGCTCTTATAGGGATATTTGCTTATAAGAAGATAAAAGATGGGGCAGATAAAACCTTCAAGCTGTTTGATAGTTTAAAAAACATAGGAAGTTCGGTTCAACTAACCGCATATAAAATGAAGCATTTTATAGCGAATGCAAAAACTATGGCACAACATTATGGCGGTTATATAAACGCAATTAAAGCTGGTGCAATACAGTTGCCTGGCATACTTGCAAATGCTGGTAGCGTTCTTAGTAAGATTGCTGGTTTTGCTGCTTCCCACCCCTTTGCACTTCTGGCTGTTGGTGCAGGAATAGCCTTCAAAAAGATTATAGATAGCTCAACAGAGGCCATGCGTGTTACTACGCATAACGATGAAGTTGTTAGGCAAGCGATGCAGCCTATTTTGGAGGATGAAGCCCGTTTAAATGAACTATACAAACAGCGCAAAGATGCATTTACAGACATCGATAAAGAAGCTGATCATAATAATAAGGTTCTTGAAACATTACGAGAAATGGTTGATCAAAATGGCAAAATTAAGGCTGGATATGAAACCAGAGTTGGATTGCTTAAAAACCAACTTTCTGGAGCTTTAAATATTGAAATTGATGCGCAAACTCAGGTCGTTAGCGTTATCGACGAGCAAAACAATAAATTAGACATACAGAGTAAAAAAATAACGGAAATCATGGAAAAGAAACGTCTCCAAGCAAAACTTGAAAAAGCAGAGGAGCAAATTTCAGAAACACGTGAAAAATTGGAAAGTGGGTATTATTCTAAACAAGAGGCTGCTGCATTAAAAGCAAAACAAGATTTTGAAAAAGCAAAATTCACATATTACAATGAAAGCTCTAAACAGGAATATACTTTAGACTATACGAATGCTGACATGCTACGTATGGAAAAAGAGTATAAAGAAATGCAACGTGAAATGAAAGAGGCAGGTAAGGAATTTACTGGCGAACGTAGAAAACGATATAAAATGCTTGAGAGTTTTGAGCGTAACGATTTCTTCCTTGATGTAAATGCCGCTATGTCTGCGTTAGACGTAAATGTCGCGAATGCCACACAAAATACTATTCAAGCGACGGCAGCGGTTAAAAATGTCGATAAAGCATTTGCAGCTATGGATGGAACTCTCGAAGAAGCAAAAGAGGCCATGGCTGGATTGAATTTTAATCTTGTTCTATCGGATGCCGGGGCATCGGTTCAACAAGTAATAAACCAATTTGGACAATATGCTAAAGAATTCGATGAGCTCGTTGCATCTGGTGCTTCGATTACACCTGAGACGAAACAACGTTATGAAGATTTATTCAAAGCGTTGGCGGAGTCACTCGGCGATTCACCAGAAGGACGAGAATACTTGAAGAGCGTCGGATACAACAGCTCTGGTTCTTGGATTTCTGGAGCCGAAGAACGTATAAAAGAGGAAGCAAATAAAGGCTTAAAGTCTACGGTAATGTACGGCGTTGCGCTCGCAGAAGGACTTGAAAAAGGAATTATAAGCAAAGAGGAGTATCTCGTAGCGTTAATGAATCGCACGGCAGACAAAGACATAATCGAGCCAATCAAAAAGAAGCTTGGCATAGCATCACCTTCTAAAGTATTCAAACAGCTTGGTACATTTACTATGCTTGGCCTCATCAACGGCGTAACAAGTAAAGAAGATGCACTTAAGAAGACTTACAGCGCTATGGCGGCTTCAAACATTGCTGCTTATACGTCTGCTATGTCTTCCAACGTCTCGTCGATACCATTCACGCCGGTGCTTAACACAAGTGGTATTCAAAATGGAACCAGAATCCTTCAGGGCCAGTTAAGCGGCCTTACTACAAATCCTATAGGCGCTACACTCACATCGCGACTTGCAGCAAGTGTCGATACATCTCAAATCGATACCGACAATTCGCGTATCGTTTCATCGCTTGCAGATCTGAAAACAGAACTGTACGAACTTGGCGAAAAGATGGCGAACCTGCAAGTTGTAATGGATACCGGCGCTACTGTTGGAGCTCTTGCACCAGGAATGGACATGGAGCTTGGAAGAAGAACTGTAAGAAAGCAAAGGGGGGTTTAATGTGCCAATAAGTCAAAGAGCAATAGAGGTTCATTCATTGATATTTTGTCCTTACGATGATCCCACTACAGAACTTAAAAACACATATGATGATTGGCTGCTTTTACCAAGCAAAAAGCCGGTTATCGTATTACCCCCTGTAAGAACGAACTTCGTCGAGGTAATGGGCATGAATGGAACGCTTGATACTTCTGGAATACTCGACACATCGACGCAAGTTTATGAAAACAAAAAGCCAACATATGGAATGCGCGAGAGCTCTATAGAGTTCTACATTCCTGAGTACAAGCAAAATGTAACGTTTGAGTCGCTCAAAAGATCAATAGCAAGTTTTCTCCACGGAAAGAACCTGTCTGTTAAACTTGCGAGCGATCCGAACTATTACTACCGTGGACGCTGGGAAGTAAACGAAGCACATACAGACGAGCATTGGTCGATGATCACCATTGACTATCATCTCGAACCACCCGCATATAGCGTTTCTAATCCCGGCGTAGACACTGGCACACTCTAATAACTAATTAAAGGAGAGGTCTATTATGTACACGATCGTGCTTCATCCAAAGAACGCAGATCCTGTGATTGTCGATAATGATGATTACAACGAGCGTAGCCGTAAAACGATCTCTCCTCAATTAGAGTTGGAGGAGAATGCGTTCGGCTCTTTAACTTTTACAATTCCTAGTCAAAATGCGAGTTACAATTTATTTGATACTAACGCTTTATCTCAAGCAGAGATTCGCGTTTACCATTCAAATGAGTCCGATCCTGTGTTTAGGGGAAGACTGCTTGAGGTTAAGCGTGATTCCCAAATGAATCGTAACGTTATGTTTGAAGGAGAATTGTCATACCTCGCTGATACAGTGCAGGAACCAGCCGAGTATAAAGACGTTACTCCCGATTATTACGTCGGAAAGCTCCTTGCCGTTCATAACAAGAAGCATCCGCAAAAATTTGTAAAAGGCACCGTAACAGTCACGGATAATGACTCCGCAGACCATATCACAGGACGTGTTAATAGAGGAAGTTATACGACCGATTACAATTCAACGACGTGGTCCTGCTTGCAGTCACTTGCAAGTGAGTTGGGCGGATTCTTTAGGATTCGTTGGGAGAATGGTGTAAGATATTTGGATTATCTTAAAGACCACCCTACGGATTGTAACCAGACGATAGATCTCGGAAGCAATCTTCTTGACTACGCCGAGGAATGGAGCCTTGCCGAGTTATATACGGTCGTTGTACCGATTGGTGCAAACGTTGAAACAGGACAAACCGATTCAAACGGAAACACAGTTAAGGCCAAACTAACCATAGCATCTGTAAATGGCGGAAGTGTTTATCTCGAAGACCGTGCAGATATTATACAGAGGTATGGACGTCGTGAAAAAGCTATCGAATTTAGTGGCATAGCTGACCCATATCATCTCAAGCAACTAGCCGCTTTATATTTGAACAACATTCAGTTCGATAATATGGTGTTAAGCCTTACGGCTCTTGATCTGTCTGAAATGGGTTATGACGTCGACAAATTCAAGTTTCAGTCAGTTGTCAAAGCGAATGCAGCGCCGTTTGGCCTTGTAAACAAGGACTTCCCAATAACGAAAATGAGCATACCTCTTAAAGATCCGGCTCATGCGGTTTATACAATGTCTACAAACACTCGTGGCATCCGTTCAATATCGACCAAGATAACAGATATTGCGGATGAAGCGCGGGACGCTGTCGACGGGCTTTCAGATGAAATTGACGACGTTAAAAACGAGCTTACTAAGTATTCGGCCGTCGAAGCAGGAAGCCCAGAAGACTGGATATTTGGCATTCCGCTTATCGTTTACAGAGTCGGCGAGCGTGGAAGCGCTTATATTTATAGAGGCAGCTTCGTTAACAAGGTATGGGATGCGGTCCATGCCTCTAAAAACTTTATAAGAGAAAATTGGCAGAGACCAGGTGCTACGGAAACAGACCCGCAAAACATATCCGTAATTACTGGATGGCCTGAATTATGGTCCGAAGATGCTTCAAGGAATATGACTATAAAGCATGGGGCTTTATCCGACGGAGAAACGTGGGACGATCTATCTAGCGATTCTGACAACATTAGATCTTGGATAACGTTCAACGATAAAACAGCCGGTTCTATACCGTTCAATATGAACGCTGGAGAAACCGGCACAAGGGTCGTTTATATTGTCGCGAGGTTTAAAAACCCTGCTGATTGCCGAAATGGGCATAACGATGCTATTATCGGGTATCAAGCAAGTACGAGTCGAGTGTTATATTGCATAGACGACAACTTTGCGGTATGCACTATGTCCGGAACAACCAAAACGCAAATCTTGGATACAAGCAGTAATGGAATAATGGCAAAAGACGGCCTTATTGTTATCGCGATGGGTAATAATATTGCCGAGGGGACTGAGCATCCATTCAAATCGAATTTGATAATTGGGGTTCAGCCAAATGGTGAGGATCTTGGATCACACGTATATGCCATACCTACTACTTCTGCAAGTTCGTTATGGGTTTCTAGTGATCTTTGTATAAATCATTATACGGATAATTCGACGCCGATACCTTCCGGCTTTGAAGACAACGAGCATTCGATTGATATTGTTCGTATCGTTGAATGCAAAACGCCAGTGGATGGTCAAATAACCATGGATGAGGTATATGATAATGTTAAATGGTTCGTTGGGCGTTATATAAGCGGAACTATCGTCGACGGCGGTAAGTTGCCGGAAGATGAGACACCAAGTCCTGAACCAGAGCCAGAAATCGATGAAGGAGGGGAAGATAATGGCTGATATAGGTAGTTATATTTTACCATACATTCAAAAACTTCCAGGTTTCATCGATTCGCAAGGTATTATTATACCCGAGCAAGCTCAAAATGCGACCGACACCATTGAGTTTCTTAAAAACTATTACCCGGATCTTGATATTTCAGCCAATACCGACAATAAAATAGTCGTCGAGGGCATTATTTGCAATTCCCCGTCCGAACTAAGCGACAAATTAACGTCTGAAGCCGAAAAAAGAGCCGAAAACGAATATTTCAAAGACAACGTCGTGTATGTCGGAATAATCACGACCGGCGGTGTTAACGATTTCTCAAGAGCATTAACGTTTGCATGCGGGGCTAAGGCGTCAGTCACAGAGTTAACTGGTGATAGTTATGCGATTGTCAAATGCAGCGGTTTTCAAGTTAAAGTTGTAGCGTCCGATGGAACAACGCCTGCAAAAATCCTCGTCTACTACAAATATGGCGGTGTAAATAATTG
>Ga0247611_10004467_pt1 | contig 19357 bp, 10 predicted proteins | sample 177DNAGHGhighgp2_FD_192422 | JGI IMG/M metagenome (GOLD analysis project Ga0247611, IMG submission 192422) | Sheep rumen microbial communities from Palmerston North, Manawatu-Wanganui, New Zealand - 1770 DNA GHGhigh gp2 | ecosystem: Host-associated > Mammals > Digestive system > Stomach > Rumen...
GGGAGCCCTCAAGGCTGTCCAGGGAATCGTCCAGGACGAAGGTGCGTCCCGCCCGCGTGACGATGTAGGTGTTCTTCGCCTCCGAATAGAAGCAGGCGATTTCGTCCGTGCGTACCGGGACGATCCGGTCGTTGAGGCGGATCAGGAACTTTTCCCGGGCGGGCTGGCCCGGGACCGGACCGAACACCGTTTCTTCCGGGGCCTGCGCCTGCCGGAAGGCTTCCAGCACTTTCGAGAAATCCACGGGCGCCGGGGCGGCGAGCCGTTCCTTGACGCGCTCCACGGCCCGTCTCAGGTCATCCACTTCGACCGGCTTCAGGAGATAGTCCACCGAGTTCACTTCGAAGGCCTTCACGGCGTAATTGTCGTAGGCCGTGGTCATGATGACCTGGGCGTCCACGGGACCGGCCGCGAAGATGTCGAAGCAGTTGCCGTCCTGCAGTTCGACGTCCATGAAAATGACATCGGCTTTGTTCCTGGACAGCCAGTTCAGGGTCTCCTGCACGGAGGCGGTGGCCCCGATGACATGGATCTCGGAGAAATGGGTGCGGAGGAGGTTCTCCAGCATGCGCTGTGCGCGCGGTTCGTCTTCTACGATCAGGGCTTTCATAGGCATCACAGAAGGGGAATGCGGACAAGGAACCGGTCCGGGGTCTCCTCGACGAGGATGTCCTTTCCGGAAATGTCCAGATACTGTTTGCGGATATAAGGGAGCCCGAGGCCGGTGGAGACCGGCGGGGATGTCCGGGGATTGCGGTTGTTCTCCATCGTGAGGAATTCTCCGTCGGTGCGCACCCGGATCTGCACGGGATGCGCGGCGGAGATGGCGTTGTGCTTGGTGATATTCTCCACGAGAAGTTGCAGGGCGCAGGGAACGACCATCCGGGTGAAATCTTCCTCCCGGATCCCTTTGTCCACGGAAAGGCCTTCCGGGAAGCGGATTTTCAGGAGGTCGTAGTACATCGTGACGAAGGTGTCCTCCTCGCTCAGGCGCACGAGTTTGCTGCCGTCGTGCTGGAGCATGTAGCGGTAGATGCCGGCGAGTTTGTGGACATACCGGCTGGCCTCCTCCTTCTCCCCCTCCTGGATCACGGAGTCCAGGATGTTCAGGGAGTTGAACAGGAAGTGGGGGTTCACCTGGTTCTTGAGGGCCATGTAGCGGTATTCGGCGAGGTGCCGCTTCTCCCGCTGGGCGGAGAGTTCGCGCCGGATGTTCAGCGCATATTCGATCATGTAGGTGATGCCGAACAGGGTCATCTCCACCAGGAGGGCGATGACGATGTAACGGGAGAGGCTGTTCACGTCCATCTGCCCCGTCCAGTGGAAGGGGATGCCGAGGGTGTGCAGGAGAGCCCCGAGGATGGACAGGAGGCCGATGAACAGGGTCGTGCCGATGGTGGCGACGTCCAGGCTGTAGTGCTTGTCGTGTCCCGTCCGTACGAAAAAGATCGTGCCCGCGAACATACCCAGCAGGACCAGCGAGTTACCCAGGAAGGAACGGAAACAGCCGAGGACGTTCACCCCCTGGAAAGGGCCTTTCTTGAACAGGAACAGCTCGATGAACACGCGGAGGGCAAACACGGCGATGACGGCGAAAACCAGCCAGCCGATGTTCTCCTTCCATTCGGTGTGCCGGCCGGTGGGGATGCGGTAGGTGCGGGCGAAAAGGTCCAGGCCCCAGCCCAGGATTTCCGTGGTGAGGAAGGTCGCGAGGGCATGGTTCAGCAGGGCCGACGGAAGCTGGAAGAGTTCCGCGCCCAGGCTCCCCAGCACGTAGCCCAGGATGTTTACCAGGATGACGCAGATGGCCGTAAACTCCACGGAGAGATTCCGCCGGTAGCAGATGAGGACCGTCATGAGCATGGTCAGGACGGTGAGGATGACCGAGTCGGGAACGCCCGTGAGGGTGCACACGATGGTCACCACGGCGTGCAGCGCCGCGAATCCGTGAATGAGCCAGGATGTCCGAATCCGTTCCATATTCCCTGCTAAAATACAAAAAACGCAGGATTTGTGCAAATTGCGCAGTCCGTTCGTCCCGAAAAATGCACCGCCCGTCCGTCAAAACGGCGGGGTCGGCCCATTCCCGTAGGGAATTGCCGGAAAAAGAATTTACTTTTGCATGCACCAAACCGCAGAAATGGTAACGCTATGAGTACGAAACGCAACTTGACTTTCAGGCAGATGGTGGACCTGAGCTTCGGCTTTTTCGGGGTCCAGATCGCGTACGCCCTGCAGAGCGCCAATATCAGCCGCATCTTCGCCACCCTCGGCGCGGATCCGCACCAGCTCTCCTGGTTCTGGATCCTCCCTCCGCTGATGGGCATGATCGTCCAGCCCCTCATCGGCAAGTGGTCCGACCGGACGTGGACCCGGATGGGCCGCCGCAAGCCCTACCTCATCGTGGGGGCCATCGTGGCCGTCCTGGTGATGCTGTTCCTCCCGAATGCGGGATCGCTGCATTTTTCCGCCCGGCTGTTCCTGGGCCTGAACATGGCGATGTGGTTCGGCCTGTTCTCCCTGATCTTCCTGGACACCTCCATCAACGTCGCGATGCAGCCCTTCAAGATGATGGTCGGTGACATGGTGAACGAGGAGCAGAAGACCACCGCCTATTCCATCCAGAGTTTCCTGTGCAACGCGGGCTCCCTGGTGGGCTACCTGTTCCCGATCTTCTTCACCTGGATCGGCATTGCCAACGAGGCGCCGGAAGGCGTCGTCCCCGACAGCGTGATCTATTCGTTCTACTGCGGGGCCGCCATCCTCATCCTGTGCGTCCTCTATACTTTCCTGCGCGTGAAGGAGATGCCTCCGAAGGAATATGCCGAGTTCCACGGCATCGACCTGCAGAAGCAGGAGGCGAAATCCGACAAGGGCCTGATCCGCCTGCTGGCGGAAGCCCCGAAGACCTTCTGGACCGTGGGCCTCGTGCAGTTCTTCTGCTGGGCCGCGTTCCTGTACATGTGGACCTATACGAACGGGGCCGTGGCCGAGAACTGCTGGGGCGTGGACATGAGCGCCCCGGGCGCCGCCTCCACCGCCGGCTTCCAGGCCGCGGGCAACTGGGTGGGCGTGCTGTTCGCCGTGCAGGCCGTGGGCTCCATCCTCTGGGCCGCCGTGCTGCCGCGTTTCAAGAGCATCAAGCTGGCCTATGTGGTGAGTCTCCTCATCGGCGCCGCGGGCTTTGCCTCGGTCATGTTCATCCACAACCAGTACGCGCTCTTTGTGAGCTTCTTCCTGATCGGCTTCGCCTGGGCCGCGATGCTTGCCCTGCCGTTCACCCTCCTCACGAACGCCCTGGAGGGAAGCCCTTACATGGGCTCTTACCTGGGCCTGTTCAACTGCACCATCTGCCTGCCGCAGATCGTCGCGGCGGCCACGGGCGGACTGGTGCTCAGCCTCCTCGGCGGGAGCCAGCCGGCCATGCTGCTCGCCGCCGGCGTGTTCCTCGTCCTCGGCGCGGTGTGCGTCCGGCTCGTGGATACCAAGAAATGAATACCTAACAAAATAACTACTAACTACACGCTAATGAAAAGGTTATTAACCGCAATCGCAGTGCTTCTGACAGCCTGCGCGACCGTATTCGCCCAAGGCGGATATACGGTCAAGGGTGTTGTGGTCGATGCCCAGGGACCGGTGATCGGTGCCGCCGTGCTGCAGCAAGGCACGTCCAACGGTACCTCCACCGGGATCGACGGCGACTACACGCTCACCGTCCCGAGCGGGGATGCCCTGATCGAGGTCAGCTGCATCGGCTATGCCACGCAGACCTTCAAGGCCTCCGAGATTCCCGCAACCGTCGTCCTTGAAGAGGACACCCACTTCCTGGACGAAGTCGTGGTGATCGGTTACGGTACCGTGAAGAAGACGGACATGACCGGTTCGGTCTCCACGGTCCGTGCCGACCAGGTGAACAAGGGTATCGCCTCGTCTCCTTCGCAGCTGCTCGCCGGCAAGGCGGGCGGCGTGGTGGTGACGGCCGGCGACGGTGCGCCGGGTTCCGCTTCCACCATCCGGATCCGTGGCGGATCTTCCCTGACTGCCAGCAACGACCCGCTCATCATCGTTGATGGTCTGCCGGTAGGTACGCACGGCGTCGGAGGCATGTCCGACCCGCTCTCGTCCATCAACCCGGGTGACATCGAGAGCTTCACCGTCCTGAAAGACGCTTCCGCGACCGCCATCTACGGTTCCCGTGCATCCAACGGCGTCATCATCATCACCACCAAGACCGGCAAGCGGTCGGACGGCACGATTCCGCATGTCAATGCGGACTTCACGACATCCGTGAGCCAGAATACGCGCTATCTGTCCATGCTCACCGGCGACCAGCTGCGCGACGTGATGCTGGGCGAGAACGGTTACATCGCCACCCGCCTGGGCAACGAGAAGGATCGCGCCGCGGCCACGGCCAATCTGGGCAAGGAGAATACGGACTGGCAAAAGGCCATCTATCAGCTGGGCAAGACCTATGAAGGGAACTTGGGTGTTACCGGCAACATCAAGCTGGGCAAGGAGGTTTACGTACCTTACCGCGTATCAGGCGGCGTCCTTTCCCAGGAAGGCACCCTCAAGACTTCCGGCATGCGGCGCGCCAACGTGGCCGTCAACCTCAATCCTTCCTTCCTGGACAAGCACCTGAAGCTGGACCTTAGCGCCAAGGAGACCTACATGCACACGCGTTATGCCAATACGGGCGCCATCGGTGCCGCTGCCGTGTTCAACCCCACGCAGCCCATCTATGACGTCAACGGTGTGAACGGTTACTACACCATCAAGAACAGCGAGGGCGGCACGGCCCAGCTGTCCACGATGAACCCCGTGGCGGCCCTGGACGAGTACTCGAACGAGAATGACGCGCTCCGCTTCATTGGCAATGCGCAGATCGACTACGCCGTCCACGGCTTCGAGGACCTGCACCTGCACCTCAATCTGGGTCTGGACGCTTCCAGCTCCAGTGGCTTGAGCTATGTGGCGGCCGGTGCCGAGCAGTCCTATCACGACCAGGCCCATTATGGCCTGGGTTCCAACCATCCCTGGAATGAGGGCCGCACCGACAAGACCCTGGAGCTCTATGCCAACTACAACAAGGAACTGGGCAGGCACAGCATCGGGGCCATGGCCGGTTACTCCTGGCAGGAATTCAAGGTGCACAGCTGGGGCGAGACCACTTCCGCCGACGGGAAAGAGGTCTTTTCCGAAGCCGACGACTATGACTTCCTGTACCGTCTGATTTCGTTCTATGGCCGTGCCAATTATTCCTTCGACGGCAAATACCTCCTCACCGCGACGGTCCGTGCCGACGGCACCTCCCGGTTCGTCAACAACAAGTGGGGTATCTTCCCGTCCGTGGCCCTGGCCTGGAATGCCAAGAACGAGGACTTCCTGAAAGGCGTGGAGGCGGTCTCCACCGCCAAGATGCGTCTCTCCTGGGGCCAGACCGGCCAGCAGGAGGTCAATGCGGGCGACTATCCCTCGCTGCCGACCTACATCTTCAGCCAGGATGCCAGTATGTACTATTTCGGCGACCGCCGGATTGTGCCGATTACTCCGCAGGGCTACAACGCGGACCTCAAGTGGGAAACCACCACGACCTACAATGCGGGCGTGGACCTGGGCTTCTGGGGTGACCGCCTCACCGCGAACCTGGATGTGTACTACCGCAAGACCACGGACCTTCTGAACAAGACGCCGATTCCCGCGGGTGCCAACCTCAGGAACGAGCTGGTGGCCAACATCGGTACGCTGGTGAACAAGGGCATCGAGCTGGATCTGACCTACATTGCCCTCCAGCAGAAGGACTTGTTCTGGCAGATCGGCTTCAACGTGGCCTACAACAAGAACAGAGTCACGAAGCTGACGGCCTATGACTCCACCGAGTACAAGGGCGTCGCCACGGGCGGCATCTCCGGCGCCGTGGGCAACACCATCCAGCGTTTCATGGTCGGGGAGCCCGTGCAGACCTTCTACGTGTACCAGCAGGTATATGACGCGCAGGGCCATCCCATCGCCGGCCTGTTCGTGGACCGTAACGAAGACGGAAAGGTGAACGAGGACGACATGTACTGCTACCAGAAACCGGCCCCGGACTTCACCTTCGGCTTCAATACGAACTTCAACTGGAAGAACTGGACGCTGGCCGCCTCGGCCCACGCGAACATAGGCAACTACGTGTACAACAACAACAGGTCCCAGTTCAGCTACATGGGTGACCTGTGGACCAACAACTTCACGGCCAACCGCATCTCCGGCGTCCTGCAGGATCCGTTCTACAACAGCGACAACCTGTACTTCAGCGACTTCTTCATCGAGAACGCGTCCTTCTTCAAGCTGGACAACGTCACGCTGGGATACACGATCCCGAAGCTCTTCAAGCTGGCGGAGCGCAATGCGTCCCTGAATCTGTTCTGCACCGTGCAAAACGTTCTTACCCTCACCCGTTACACGGGCGTGGACCCGGAAGTTTTCGGCGGCATCGACTCCAACATCTATCCCCGTCCGCGCAACTATGTGGCGGGCGTGAAGTTCAACTTCTAATATCAGGAGGATATGACCATGAAAAAGTATATAAGCATTCTTGCGGTGATGGCCGCAGCCCTTCTTTCCGCCACCTCCTGCGTCAAGGACCTGGACATCGAGCCTGTGGATGACGACGTGGTGCTGCCTGCCGATGTCCTGACGGGGGTCGAACAGTACGAACAGGTCCTGGCCAAGTGCTACATCGGCCTGGCCGTCTCCGGCTCCGCCGGTGAGAACTCCGGCGACATCGACGGCATCGACAACGGTTTCGGCCAGTACATCCGCGCCCTCTTCTATATGCAGGAACTCACCACGGACGCCGCCCACTGCGTGTGGGACGACAAGACCGTCCGGTTCCTCCACTACATGAAATGGACCCGTTCCGACGTGTTCGTGCGTGCCATGTTCTCCCGCGGCTACTACCAGATCAGCATGTGCAACGAGCTGATCCGCCAGGCCGAAGCCTCCCAGTTCAAGGACAATGAAAAGATCCAGCAGTATATCGCCGAAGCGAAGGCCCTGCGTCTGCTGAGCTATCTCCATATCGTGGATATGTTTGGCTATGAGCACGTTCCTTTCGCCACCGAGGAAACCAGCGTGGGTTCCGTGGGCCCTGCCCCGAATCCGGAACTCATCGACTGGATGGAGGACCAGATTGACGAACTGCTGCAATCCAACAGACTTGCGGATATCCGTCACGCCGAGTACGGCCGTGTGGACAAGGGTTTCGTACAGATGATCAAGGCCAAGCTGAACCTGAACGCTCCGGTGTACCTGAACCTTTCCGGCGCTGAAGCGGCTCCTTACTACACGAAGGCCGCCGAAGCCTGCAAGGCCATCGTCGCCGCCTATCCTGCCCTGCATCCGAACTACCAGGAACTGTTCATGGCTGACAACGACCGCTGCACCGACGAGATCATCTTCGGAGTGCAGGCCAAGGCCGGCGAGACGCAGACCTGGGGGGCGACCCAGTTCCTGATCCGCAGCACCTACGAGGAGGGTGACGCGGAGACCGGCAACCGGCTCGGCATGAATTCCGGCGGCTGGGGCGGTGTCGTGGTGACGCCCACCTTCCTGCAGAAGTTCGACCGCACGAATGACGCCCGTTTCATCTTCGACGGCGGCCCCAACAACTATCCGGAGACGATGGATGACCCCGGTTCCTTCAAGACGGGATGGACGGCCCACAAGTTCACGAACATGGCGAGCACGGGCAACATTTACGAAGGAGCCACCTTCGTGGATACGGATTTCCCGATCTTCCGCTCCGCCGACGCTTACCTGATGCTGGCCGAATGCCAGCTCCGGGGTGCTTCCAACGTGACGGAGTCCGAGGCCAAGGCCGCCTGGAATGCCGTCCGCACCCGCGCCGGCCTGGGCAACGTGACCAGTTACACCCTGGACGAGCTCCTGGACGAGCGCGGACGGGAACTGTACTGGGAGTGCTACCGTCGCAGCGACCTCATCCGTTTCGGCAAATATACCGGAAGTGCCTACCTCTGGACCTGGAAGGGTGAAGAGTACAACGGAACCTCCGTTTCGGACCACCTGAAACTCTTCCCCATTCCGGATGCCGAGTTCAACACCAACAGCCTCCTGGGCCAGAACCCGGGTTATTAACAGATGCTTCTGACGATCATGAAAAGAATTGCTTCCATTATACTGACAGGAGCCGCGCTGCTGGTGGGCCTGGTCTCCTGCATGAAGGAGGAGGATAGAGCCATCTTCGACCCCTCCCAGTGCACTGCACCGGTGCTTGTCGGGTACTCGGTGGTGGATGGCGCCGTATCGGCTGAGTACACCCCTGCCGTCCTCAACACCAACCCCAAGATCCTGAATCACATGCTGGCGATCGTTTCCCTCGACGGGAAACCCGTGAGCAAGCGTGTGAACGCGACGGACAAGGACGGAGTCCTGACCGTCTCTTCCACCAACCTGACCCGCGCCCTGCAGGAGATGGGCTGCGAGGAAGGTACCACGCATTCCCTGGAGATGGCCATCCGGGCCTCGAACCTGAAGACCCCGGACGACCAGAACGCCGGATCCTTCATCCAGTCCGTCGGTCATATCGTCATCGACGGTTACGAGATCATCCTGCCCAGCGGCGACCCGTATGCCCGCTATACCCAGAAGAGCGACTGGGGCCTGATCGGTTCGTTCAACGGTTGGGGCGACGATTACGAGATGTGGACGAACGGCACCCTGCACGTGGCGAAGGCCGTCGAGCTGGAAGCCGGTGCGGAGGTGAAGTTCCGTAAGGACGGCGGCTGGGACGTGAACTTCGGCTATGCCGAGGGTGTCACTTCCTTCACGCTGGGCGAAGAGTTCGACCTGGGCCAGGGCGGCGCCAACATCGTGATCCCCGAGGCCGGCAAGTATGACTTCATCCTGGATCCGGACAACGCGACCGCGAAGATCATCGCGAGCGTCGTGCCGCAGGAGGACCCGTACGCCGCCTATACGGAGGAGAGCCCCTGGAGCGTCATCGGCTCGTTCAACAGCTGGGGCGGCGACGTGGAGATGGTCACCAACGGTACCCTCCATGTGTGCAAGAACATCACCCTGGCGGCCGGTGACGAATTCAAGTTCCGCAAGGACGCCGGCTGGGACGTGAACTTCGGTTATGCCGAGGGTGTCGAGTCCTATGTGCTGGGCGAGGACTTCTCCGTGGCGCAGGGCGGCGGCAACATCGTCATCGCCGAGGCCGGCGCCTACGACTTGTTCCTGGATCCGGAGAACGCGACGGCGAAGATCATCAAGACGCAGGCCGTCACGGTCGATCCGTATGCCTCTTATACGGAGACGAGTCCCTGGAGCGTCATCGGCTCGTTCAACAGCTGGGGCGGCGACGTGGAGATGGTCACCAACGGCACCCTCCATGTGTGCAAGGCCATTCCTTTCAACGCCGGTGACGAGTGGAAGTTCCGCAAGGACGCCGGCTGGGACGTGAACTTCGGCTATGCCGAGGGTGTCGATTCCTACACGCTGGGCGAGGAATTCGCCGTGGCGCAGAACGGCGGCAACATCGTGGTCGCCGAGGACGGCGTCTATGACCTCATCCTGGATCCGGAGAATGCGACGGCGACGGTCATCAAGTCCGTCGCTCCGGACGCCGGTGAAACGCCCGAGCCGAAGCCGAAACCGAAAGCCTGGTCCGTCATCGGCACCCTGGAGGACAGCGGCTGGAGCAAGGATTTCGACCTGGAGAACGTGACCGGCGACGTGTGGACCATCAAGAACCTCTTCGTGCGCGAAAAGGACGAGTTCAAGATCCGCGCGGACCACGATTGGGGCAAGAGCTACGGTGGTCCCGAGGAGAACGCCGAGAGCACCTATGAGGAAGGAAACGTGTACGGGGTCTATAAGCCCGAACTCGGGAAGGCCTTCGCCGCCGGCGACAAGAACATCCGCATCGGCGTGGAAGGCAACTACAACATCACCCTCACCTACGGCGACGAACCCACCATCCTCATCGAGGAGTACCGGGAGTTCCCCGAACATCTGTACATGACCGGTACCGATTTCGGCAACTGGAGCTGGGGCGACGGGACCGTGGAACTCTGGCCGGTCATCAACAAACCGGACTGGGACGACGGAAAGACGTCGGAAGGCCAGTTCTACACGATCCGTTACTTCACCACAAACGGGTTCAAGTTCAATGGCGCCAAGGCCTGGGACGGTGGCCAGTTCGGTTCGCTGGAGACCAACAAGGGCTTCACCAACGACAATGACGGAAACGTCGTCGTCCCCGAGGAAGGCTTCTATCTCGTCCACATCGACCTCAAGAACAGCATCCTGAATGTCGAGCCGGCCCGGGTCTACGGCATCGGCGACGCGTTCGGCAGCTGGGATGCGGCCGTGGAGGACAACCGCTTCGCCGCGGACGGCCGGGTCATGAAGGTCACGGCCCCGAAGGGCGGCAAGCTGCGCATGTATGTCGAGTCGGACATTGCCACGACGTCTTGGTGGACCCGTGAGTTCAACCTCATCGACGGGCAGATCGTCCCGCGCGTGCTGGAAGAACTCGCCGCTCCGGACATCCTCGCCGGCCAGGTGGTGACCCTCAACTTCAACGAAGGCACCGGCACCATCACCGGTGAAGGCGAAGCTCCGGCCTACAAGACTGAGATCAGCGTCCCCGGCGCCTACTCCGGCAGCGAATGGGACCTGGATACGGCTCCGAAGCTCCTGGGCAAGGGTGACGGCGAATTCAAGGGCGCCCTCGTCATGTACAAGCAGGGCGATGCGGCCGTGGAGTTCAAGTTCGGACACGACGGCTCCTGGATCGGCGGCACGGCCGACGGGCTGAACTACACCTTGGGGGCCGGCGACAACATGACCATCGAGGAAGGCACGTACTTCTGGACGGTGAACCTTGCTTCCAAGACTGCGACGGCCCTCAAGGTCGAGAAGGTGGGCCTGATCGGCTCCTTCAACGAGTGGTCGGACGACCTGGTCCTGACCTTCAATGCGGAGGACCATACCTACAACGGGACGGTCACCCTCGGAGAGAATGCCGAACTGAAGGTCCGTTTCAACGGCAACTGGGACTATTCCCTGGGCGGTGACCTCAACCGCCTCCAGGCCGTGAACGACAACTGCAAGGTCGCCGAGGCTGGCACCTACGCGGCCAAGCTCGACCTGAACAAGGGTACGCTGACCCTCACCAAGTAATTTTTTCGGGCCGGGGCCCCTGACCGGACCCCGGCCTGCCAATAACGATGAATTGCCCTATGATCCGGAAGTATATCCCCTTTGTGGCGGCGCTGCTGCTGGCCTTTTCCTGCGATCCGTCCCGGAAAGAGCCGACCGTCCAGGACACCCTGACCGTCAGCCCCACGTCCCTTTCCTTCGAGGCGGAGGACGCCTCCGTGAAACTCGTGAACGTCTCCACCGCCGGGGACTGGAGTGCGACGTTGTCCGCGGACTGGATGCACCTGGAAAAGTCCTCCGGGAGCGGCAAAGGCACCCTGGCCCTGAAGGTCGATGCCAATGCGGGCGAGGACCGCACCGGCACCCTGACGGTGAAAGGCGCGTCAACCGCGACCGTTTCCGTGACGCAGAAGGGCAGGAACATCGTGCAGATCGTTCCCGTAGCCGATGCCTTCGACGGAACCAAGCGGTCCTCCACGACCTACCAGCTCCTCATCTATTCCTTCGCCGACAGCGACGGCGACGGCGTGGGCGACTTCAAGGGCATCCAGAACAAGCTGGACTACCTGGACGGTCTGGGCGTCACGGCCCTGTGGCTGTCTCCGGCGCATCCGTCGGACAGTTACCATGCCTACGACGTGACGGATTATTACACGGTGAACCCATTGTACGGTACCGAGCAGGACTTCAAGGACCTCATCGACGCGGCCCATGGGAGGGGAATCAAGATCTACATGGACTATGTCCTGAACCACTCCGGAAAAGGCAATGACTGGTTCCGGCAAGCCCTGGCCGATCCGTCCTCCAAGTACCGTGACTACTATTTCCTCTCGTCCAATCCGCAGGCGGACTATTTGAAGTTCCCGATGCTGAAGGGAACGACCTACCAGGCCGGCGAGTGGAAGCAGGCGACCTCCGGCGCGCCGAAACTGACCGTCACCAAGACGGACGAGGCGGTGACTTCCGGCACCCTGGACTGGAACCTCTGGTTCTGGCAGGGAGACGCCAGCCAGGCCATCCGGTTCAAGGACCGTGGCGACGGCACATATTATCTGGTCATGGACATCAACGGCAGCTGCGGCATGCTGGTCCGTAAATATATGAACTGGAACGCAGGTTCCAAGTTCGGCGCCTCCAGAGGAGGCGAGCTTACGGAAGGGACGCCGATGACCCTGGCCGGCGACGGCGGAGACATCTCCTTCACCGGCAGCGGGCGGTACAAGGTCGAGCTCTCGGACATCTCTTCGGAGACCCTGTACTATATGGGCTGCTTCAGTGACTGGATGCCGGACCTGAACTACGGCGATCCCGCGACGGCCGAGACCAATCCCACGTTCCGAGACCTGGCTGCCTCGGCCGACAAATGGATCAACCTGGGCGTGGACGGCTTCCGCCTGGATGCGGTCAAGCACATCTGCGGCGGCCTGAATTCCTGGAACAACACGGCCAACCAGACCCTGCTGAACAAGTGGTACGAGCACTGCAACGCCACCTACAAGGCGGCCGGCCATACGGACGACATCTTCATCGTCGCCGAAGCCTGGGATTCGCACGGTGTCGAGAAAACGTATTACAAGGGGATCAATTCCTGCTTCGAGTTCGAGTATTTCGGCACCTTGTCCAAGGCGGTGAACGGGAACGCCTCCAATTATGTATCCACGGTGAACGGCTATCTCTCCGACCATACGGCGCAGCGGGCGGATGCCATCACGTCCCTGTTCATGTCCAACCACGACCAGGACCGTGCGGCGGAGTCCCTCGGCCGTGACGCGGCGAAGGAGAAGCAGGCCGCGGCGATGCTCCTCACCACACCCGGCAAACCGTTCGTGTACCAGGGCGAGGAACTGGGCTACTACGGGAACAAGGGTAGCGGGGACGAGTATGTCCGCACCCCGATCCTCTGGGACAAGGCGCTGAAGGAATGCGCCAAGAACGGCGTGAACGGGAAAGTGGACAATGCGATGATCAAGGCGGCGGTCTCCGTGGAGGCCCAGTCGGCCGATGCGAACAGCCTCCTGAACGTCTATAAGACCTGGAGTCGTCTCCGCAACACCTACCCGGCCCTGGCCGAAGGCACGATGACCGACGCCGGCCTTTCCGGCGGGAGCTCCGTTGCGGCCTGGTACATGACCTCCGGCAGCCAGAAGATGCTCGTCATCCACAACGTGGCCTCCTCCGAGAAGTCCGTGACGGTGAAGGATGATCTCTCCACGCCCGTCGCCCTCCTCGGCTCCGCCACCCTGGACCATGACGTCCTGACCCTCTCGGCCCATTCCTCCGTGGTGTTCAAACTGTAATTTATCCTTTTCTGTGAGAATGAAAAAGACATGGCTTATCCTGCTGGCTTCTGTGTTTGCGCTCTTCGCCTGCGCTGAGCGTGAAACGCCTGCCCCGGACCCCGGACCGGAACCTCCGGTGGTGGAACCGGAAGACGCCTTGGGCTTTGTCCGGGGTGCAGACATCAGCTGGGCCTCGGAAATGGCGGCCGGCGGGGTGAAATTCAGGAAGAAGGACGGCACAGTGGCCGATATCTTCACGGTCCTGGCCGATTGCGGTTTCAATGCGGTCCGTCTGCGTGTCTGGGTGGACGCCTACAAGGGCTGGAGCGGGCAGGATGACGTAGTGGCCATGGCCCGGAAGGCGCAGGCCGCCGGGCTGTACACCCTGATCGACTTTCATTACAGCGACTTCTTCGCGGATCCTTCCCGGCAGCGGATTCCGGCCGCCTGGGAGGCCGACCGGGAGAATCTGGACCGGATGTGCCGGCACGTGGCCGAGCATACCACGGCGGTTCTCCAGGCGCTCAAGGCTGCCGGCGTGCGAGTCCCGTTCATCCAGATCGGTAATGAGACCCGCAACGGCATGCTATGGCCTGCCGGCCAGCTGTGGACCCAGGACGGAGACATCCCGGAAGGGCGTCAGCATTTTGCCCGGTTGTACAATGCCGGATATGATGCCGCCAAGGCGGTTTACAGCGAGGCTGCGGTCATGCCGCACTTGAACCATGCGTACGAAGACAACATCTGGTGGTTCCAGCAGATCAAGGCTGCCGGAGGAAAGTTCGACGCCATCGCCCTTTCCCATTATCCCCAGGCGGATAATCTGGACGGAAAAGGGAATGAGACGATGACCTCCGCCCAGTGTAACCAGCGGGCCATCGAGAACATAAAGAAACTGTACGCCACTTTCCAGGTGCCTGTTTTCATTACCGAAGTAGGCGTGAAACCCGCCCGGTCTGATGCGGCGTCGGTCATGTCCTCCTTCTTCCAGTCTGCCAAGTCGCTGCAGGGGAATGGCTGTGCCGGCGTTTTCTATTGGGAACCGGAAGTCTATGGCGGATGGGTCCCGGCCGTTTACAAGGACGCCGATGCCATCGGGAAATATACGGGAAAGAGGGAAACCTGGGGCAGTTATGACCAGGGCGCATTCACCGCAACCGGCGCCCCCTCCGCCATCCTGGACTGTTTCGGGAAGTAATCCGTGGACAAATCCGGTCCGGGTGATCGGGCGGTCCCTGACATTCCTGAAACCCGGTGTCCGCTTTACGGCCGAGGAGCGTATGTGCTTGATTTGGCCAATCATTGAAAGATATGAGAAAGACCGTTCTTGCGGCCGCGCTCCTCGCAGCGGTGGCCTGTGCTCCGAAGACGTCCGTCACATCCCCCGACGGCCGCATCGCCGTCCGGTTCGACCTGGACGGGACCGGTGTTCCGACCTACTGCGTGGACGTGGACGGGCTGCCGTTCCTGGAGCCGTCCTTGCTGGGCCTGCTGTCGGATGATGCGAACCTGGACCGGGGCTTTTCCCTGGAGTCGTCCCGGGTACGTTCCGTACAGGAGACCTGGCATCAGCCCTGGGGCGAGAACAAGGAAGTGGAGGACCGCCATCAGGAGCTGGTCCTTCATTTGAAGAACGACGCCGGCGTGGGCCTGGACCTGGAATTCCGGGTCTTCGACGACGGGCTGGGTTTCCGTTACCGGTATGCGGTTCCGAAGGATACGGTCCGGATCGTTGGCGAACAGACCCGGTTCGCATTCGCTGCCGATGCGACCTCCTGGTCCATCCCGGGGGACTTTAACTCCTACGAGCATCTGTACCGGAAGATGCCGCTGTCGGAGCTTCGGGATGCCAATACACCGCTTACCCTGAAGTTTTCCGACTCCCTGTATGCCGCCGTCCATGAGGCCGCGCTCGTGGATTTCCCGGAGATGGTGCTTCGCCGCGAGGATGGTCTCACCTTCCGTTCGGCACTGGCGCCGTTGAAGCAGGTCCGCCGCGGTCGCCGCGGTCCGGCCGCTGCGTCATCCCCGGCTCCGACCGCTGCGTCATCCCCGGCTCCGACCGGGGATCTCGTCGCCCTGGTCCCCGGCACTTTCCAGACCCCTTGGCGGACCATCCAGATCGCCTGTTCCGCCGTGGGCCTCATCAACTCCTCCCTGATCCTGAACCTGAACGAGCCCTGCGCCCTGGCGGACGTCTCCTGGATCAAGCCCATGAAATATATCGGCGTGTGGTGGAGCCTGCACCTGGGCGTGGAATCCTGGGGCGGGGAAGGCCACGGCGCGACGACGGAGAATGCGATGCGCTACATCGACTTTGCCGCCGCCAACAACATCCAGGGCGTCCTGTTCGAGGGTTGGAACGACGCCTGGCGGGGCTCCGACGCGCTTCCCGATTTCGATTTTACCCGTCCGGCACCGGATTACGACGTGGAGAAAGTGGCCGCTTACGCCCGTTCCAAGGGCGTGGCGCTGATTACCCATAACGAGACCGGCGGCAATTACCTGCGGTTCGAGGAGCAGTTGGAGCGTACGCTGGACTGGGATGCCGCGCTGGGCATCCATGTCATGAAGACCGGCTATGCGGGCGGCGGCTTGTCCGGCGGCGCCCCGCGTCACAGCCAGACCGGTGTCCGGCATTTCCAGAAAGTCGTCGAAGAAGCCGCGGAACGCCGGATCATGGTCGATGGTCACGAGGTCATCAAGGCCACCGGCCTCCGGCGTACCTGGCCCAACTTCATGACCCGCGAGTGCGTCCGGGGCATGGAATACAATGGCTGGGGCCCCGGCAATCCGCCTTCCCACACGGTCATCCTCCCTTACACCCGGCTGCTGGGCGGTCCGGTGGACTATACGCCGGGCGTATTCGATATCCTGTACACCTGCACGGAGGGACGTCCGCAGCTCCGCACCTGGGGCCGGCCGAGTTCCGAGTGCCGCGAGCATACGACCCTGGCGAAGCAGCTTGCCAACTGGGTGGTCCTGTACTCCCCGATGCAGATGGCCTGCGACCTGCTGGAGAACTACGAGGGACATCCCGCCTTCCAGTTCTTCCGGGACTTCGATGCCGACTGCGATGCTTCCGAGGCTCTGCAGGGCGAGGTGGGTGAGTGGATATGTATCGTCCGCCGCGCCGGGGACCGCTTCTTCCTGGGCGCCACGACCGACGGGACCGGCCGCAGTTTCGACCAGCCGCTGACCTTCCTGCGTCCGGGCGTCCGCTATACGGCTACGGTTTACGGCGATACCCCCGATGCTCATTGGGAGTCAAATCCTACCGCCTACGAAATCACGACCCGGTCCGTTACTTGCGAGGACACGCTCTTCCTCCGCCTCGCACCCGGTGGCGGCGCGGCCGTGTCATTCCTCCCGGAATAGTTCCCGGAGTTTACAAAACCTATGTGACAAAATCGTCTTCTGGTTCGCTGAATCGTTGCATACCCTGCCTTCTGAGGTGGGGTATGTGACGTTTTAGGGTGCAGAGAATCGATTTTGTTACAGTCGATTTGGTCGACTGATTCTGTTTTCAGATAAATATCGTAAATCTTTCGGTAAATAATGCTGTTATACGCCGTGGAAGCCTGTTTTTGCTGTTTATCCGTCTGCATTTTGCGTAGACGGATAAGTTGTCATACCTTCGTCCAAACTGTGGGTTATGGCGATATGGCATGTATATACGGACGGAACGCGGGCGGACATACCTTTCAATACGGTGGAAGACAAAGTGTTCGGATGGAATAGTGTGGCTGTATGCGCGGAGATTGCCGGCGTGCGGGTATGGGTGGTTACCGTGAACGATACGCACTTCCATTCGCTGGTTTGCGGGGACGAAGAACGGGCAGGGCGTTATCGTACTGTTCTGCAGCAGCGTCTGCAACGGCGGTTCCCGGAAGATAACATCTATGTTGCCCAGGATGAAGTGGAGTCCCGGGAAGAAATCATGCGGAAGTTCATGTACGTGTATCGAAACTGTCTGGATTTCTATAAGAATCTTCCCGGGGAGTATCCGTGGGGGTCGGGACATGTCTTTTTTTCCGAAAAACGGCATTTCTATGTCGGGAAGAGGATCGGGGATCTTTCGGTCCGGGAGTATAACCGGATGTTCAAGACCCATGTCCGGCTTCCGGATCACTGGTTATACGATGGCGATGGACGAATCCTGCCGGAGTGCTTTATCGACTACGAGGCTGTGGAACGGCATTTTGGGAGCGTCAAAGCTTTCATCGCTTTCCAGTATGTCAGGAAGGAAGATGAAGCGGCCATGAAACAGCAGGTCAACCGGCGCTATATGGAATCCCGGACCATCCAGGACCTGAGGCGTATCGGGAACAGGTATTGTTCCGACTTATGCCGGCTCACCTTGAAGAATGCACCGTTCGAGATCCGTCTGAAGGTGGCGGTCAAAATGATTGGGAAGGGTGTTTCGGGGCGGTCGGCTTCCTTGGCGAAAGCCTTGTGTCTCAGACCGGAAGATCTGGATCTGTTGGTTTGATCCTCCGGTCGGCGCGACTGGCCCTCCGCCTGGACTTCTTCGAAACCTATGAGACAAAAACGGCTCTCGATGTGCTAGATCGTTGCATACCCTGCCTTCTGAGGTGGGGTATGTTACGTTTGGGAGCAGGAAGAAAGGATTTTGTCACAAACCTTTCGGTAGCAGGCGTGAAAAAGCTAAATAATCGTATCTTTGCACTAGTAATTGACCGTATATGAAACGAATCCTGACTCTGGTGGCCGTGGCCGCCGCCCTCCTTTCCTGTAATTCCAAGCCTATGAGCAAGCTTTATGAAATGACCGTCCTGTCCAACAAGGGCGAAGATGTCGCTTTCTCCGACTATGCCGGGAAGGTGCTCCTGATTGCCAATACCGCCTCCAAGTGTGGTTTCACCCCTCAGTATGACGGCCTGGAGGCCCTGTACCAGAAGTACAAGGACCAGGGATTCGTCGTGATCGGTTTTCCCTGTGACCAGTTCGGCCACCAGGAGCTCGGTTCCAACGAGGAGATCGAGGAGTTCTGCCGCCTGAACCATGGCGTGACGTTCCCGCTGATGGACAAGTGCGACGTCAACGGCGAGAACGCCCACCCGGTGTTCCAGTGGCTCTATGCCAAGAAGCCTTTCGCCGGCTTCGGGGAAGGGGAAACCGCCCAGTTTATGGACAAGATGCTTACCTCCAAGGATCCGGAGTATGCGTCCAATCCGGACATCAAGTGGAACTTTACGAAGTTCCTCGTGGACCGGAAGGGCAATGTCGTCGCCCGCTTCGAGCCCACGGTCGCTCCCGAGCAGATGGAGCAGCAGATCGCTGGACTTCTTTAATAGTACTGGTAGAACAGCGCGATGGATTCCATCCCGGCGAAGAGTTGCCGCAACAGGTAACTTTCGTTGGGAGAATGGATTGTGTCGCGTTCCAGCCCGAATCCCATCAGGAGCGGGTCGATGCCGAGGATCCGCTGCAGGTCCGCCAGGACGGCGATGGAGCCGCCTCCGCGGGAGGGGACCGGTTCGATGCCATAGACCTCCGTCATGGCCTTGGACGCGGCCTTGTAGCCGTCCGAGGTGATGGGAATGAGGAATCCGTTGCCTCCTTCGCAGGGGGAGACATCGACCTTCGCGTAGGGCGGACAGATGGCGCGGAAGTGCTTCTCGAACAGTTCCGTGATCCGGGCCGATGTCTGATTGGGGACCAGACGCATGGAGATTTTCGCATGGGCCGTGGAGGGGAGGACGGTCTTGGCGCCCTTGCCGGTGTAGCCGCCCCAGATGCCGCAGACATCCAGGCAGGGGCGGATTCCCACGCGCTCCAGGGTCGTATAGCCCTTTTCGCCCTTGACTTCGTTGATGTCCAGGAAGGCCTTGTACTCGTCCATGTCGAAGGGGGCGCGGGCCAGCATGGCACGGTCTTCGGCC
>Ga0247611_10004468_pt1 | contig 19357 bp, 16 predicted proteins | sample 177DNAGHGhighgp2_FD_192422 | JGI IMG/M metagenome (GOLD analysis project Ga0247611, IMG submission 192422) | Sheep rumen microbial communities from Palmerston North, Manawatu-Wanganui, New Zealand - 1770 DNA GHGhigh gp2 | ecosystem: Host-associated > Mammals > Digestive system > Stomach > Rumen...
CGCCGACCAGGTGATGAACGGCTGGTGCCACGGCATGTACACCGGCGAGGCGGTGGGTACCGACGATGGCTTCGTCCGCATCGAGAACCGCCAGTTCAACGCCGACAAGCACTATCTCTGGCCCATTCCCCAGAAGGAACGCGACCTGAACAAGAACCTGGAGCAGAACCCTAACTGGTAATCGATTATGAAGAAGATCATCACCATACTGTCTGCCATGCTGGCGGTGGCCACGGCCTGCCAGAAGCATTATGAGCTGAATACGGACTTCGCGATGCCTACGTCGCTGTCCTCTCCCTCCTCGGTGACCCTGGATGTCACCTCCTCTTCCACCGTCCAGCTCGCCTGGACCGGCGGCGGGGCCGCCGACGGCGGCATCGTCCTCTATGAAGTGCTGTTCGACAAGGCGGGCGGCAACTTCTCCGAGCCCCTGACCGTGATGCCCAGCGACCTGGGCGCCGGACAGACGCTCACCCTGACCCACGCCACCCTGAACACCATCGCCCGCAAGGCCGGTGTCGCCCCGAACCAGACCGGTTCCTTCATCTGGACGGTCCGCGGTTCCAAGGGCGGCGTCTCCAAGACTTACGACGGGTATGAGACCCTGAGCGTTACCCGCGGCGAAGGCATCGACAACATGCCGGAGCGTCTCTTCGTGGCCGGTTCCGCCGCCAAGGAGGCGGGTCAGGAATTCCGCGTCGTGGAGGAGGGCCTGTACTCCATCGTCACCCGCCTGGGCGCCGGTTCCCTCCGCTTCACCTCCGAGAAGGGCGGCGGCCTGGTGTTCCACGCCAGCGAGGCCGGCAAGCTGGTCGAGGGCGAAGGCGACTACGCTGTCGTGGAAGCTCCGGCGACGGGCCTTGCCCGCATCACCGTGAACTTCAACACCCTGAGCCTCAAGATCGAATCCGTTGAGGCGCAGCTGCATGCCGCCTGGGAAGCGACCGGCGTGGATTTCGCCGTCCTCGAGTACGAAGGCGACGGTGTCTTCTCCGGCGAAGGCGAGGCCGTGTTCTACGGTCCCGGCCGCGACGGAACCCCGTCCTGGTGCTCCTGGGTGGAGGAACGCTATTCCTTCCTGGTGGAAATCGATGGTGTCCAGAAGCGTTGGGGCTCCGGCTTCGGCGGCAACTCCTTCACGCCGGACGGAACGGATTCCTTCTACTACATCTACGAGTTCGACAAGGTCGATTGGGACGCCCTCTGGAAGATGGACCACGCCCTGGACCTCAAGAACGTCCGTGTGACGGTCTGGACCAACAAGGACAACCAATTCACCCACATGGTGGAGGAAGCCGGTCCGATCGTGTACGACCAGCCGGCGGCCGCTCCGGCCGAGCTGTTCCTTACCGGCGCTGCCGCCGAAGTGGACGGCCAGGCCTTCCGCAAGGACGGCGACAAGTTCATCGCCTATGCCAAACTCAATGCCGGTGCACTCTCCTTCGTGGACGGCGACGGGGTCAAGTACTTCATCCAGAATGAGAACGACCTGTATATCGGCAAGCGTTCCTACGACGTGACCGCCTCCGAGGGCGTGACCCGCATCACCGTGGACTTCTCCACCAACAAGGTGACCTTCGACGAGATCGGGACCGATGTCCGGATGATCTGGGGCTGCAACTACGACACCGTCATCGCCCTGAGCTACCAGGGCGGCGGCAAGTTCGCCGGCGAAGGCCGCGTCGTCTTCGTGGACGCCTCCCGTCCGGAAAGCAATCCGCCGGGTTGGCTGGGCTGGACCGAGGAGCGCTACTACTTCATCGCCACGGTCAACGGGACCGAGGTGTGCTGGGGCCGCCTCGACGGCGAGGATGCCGAGAACCGCCCGGACGGCGAGGTCTCCGAGACCTTCTATGACATCGGCGAGTTCGAGTGGAGCCAGTGGGACCACCTGTGGAAGATGGGCTCCATCTTCGACAACAGCAACGTATCCGCTGTCATCGACACCAATGACGAGGGTCACTTCCGCCACAGCTTCACCAAGCAGAGCGAGGATCCCTTCCCGCCGACGGTCGCCCCTTCCGCGCTGACCCTGTCCGGCACCGGCGCCGAGGTGGAAGGCCAGGCCTTCCGCAAGGTCGCCGACGGTGAGTTCGTCATCTTCGCCCGCCTGCAGGAGGGAACCCTCTCCTTCCAGGGCGATGGCAAGAACTACTTCTTCGATGCGGAGAAGGGCCTCCTCCAGGGCGATGGCGCCGGCAGCGCCGCCGCCACGGCCGAGGGTGCCGTGACCAGGCTCTCCGTGAATTTCAAGGACCTCACCGTCAAGGCCGAGTCCATCGACAAGGTCCGGATGATCTGGGGCTGCTGCTTCGGCGACATCGTACCGATGACCTATGAGGGTGCCGGCGTCTGGGGCGGCAGCGGCAAGGCCGAGTTCGTCCAGCCGGGCGACCCGCGCTGCACCTGGCTCTCCTGGGTGGAGGAACGCTACTACTTCGTCGTCACCATCGACGGGGAGGAACGCCTCTGCTGGGGCCGCCTGGACGGCGTGGACGGCGAATACCGTCCCGATGACGAGCGCTTCACCGCGGGCGAGAACTTCTATGACTGCGGCGAGTTCGGCTGGAGCCAGTGGGACCACCTCTGGAAGATGGCCGGCGAGATGGACGGCAGCAACATCGAAGTCAAGCTCTTCACCAACAAGGACGGTGTGATGACCCACACCATCACCAGGAAGTAAGTTGAATCCCGGCATTCCGCCCCTTTTGCAAGATCGGGACGGAATGCCTATTTTTATACCATGAAGATGAGGAAGACCGTTTGGAGGGCCCTGGTGCCCATGATCAGCATCCTGGCCGTGTCCTGCGCCTGCTCGGACGGGGCCAAGGAAGAGTACAACCCTGTTCCCGGCGGTGACTCCCAACAGGGAGAGAAGCCGGTGGAGAAGGTGGTCTGGCACGAGCGTGCCTACGAGACCTTCGGGACCATCGACCGGCTGTACAAGGTGGGCTCCGGCGCCACCGCCGGGTTCTACAACGAGAACTATCCCAAGGGAAACGGCGACCTGTCCGCTTCCTTCCTCTGGCCCTATGACGGCCTGATGTCCGGCGTGGCCCTCCTGAACAGGCTGGGCTATGAGGTGGACTACAAGGCCAAGGTTGAGCGCTTCCAGGCCTACTGGCGCCCGAGCGGCGTCGTGGCCGTGGGCGGTTACGGCTCCCAGACCAACGGCACCTCCGGCGGGGGAGACCGTTTCTACGACGACAACTCCATCGTGGGCCTGAACCTCGTGGAGGCCTACCGGCAGCTCAAAGATCCGGTGTATCTGAGCCGTTGCGCTCAAATCGTGCAGTTCCTTCTTTCCGGGGAGGATGACGTGCTGGGCGGCGCCCTGTGGTGGTGTGAGGGCCAGAAGAACAAGCCCGGCAACGGCGATTCCAACAAGCCCGCCTGTGCCAACGGCTATGCCCAGTGGTTCCTTACGAGCTACTACGAGTTCTGCCCCGAGTCGGAGAAGGCCGGCGTCCTCGCCCTGGCGAAGCGCCTCTACGACTGGGAGTACAAGAACCTCCGCGACCCCGAGGACAACGTCTATTGGAACTCCAAGGGCGCCGACGGGGTGATCACCCGACCAAATGGACCTACAATTCCGGGGCGATGATCGCTTCCGGCGTGCGCCTGTACAAGATTACCGGGGATGAGCACTACCTCAACGAGGCCAAGGCGACGGCCGACGGCGCCTACAACTACTTCGTCCGGAGCCGGAACGGGATTCCCCTGTGCTATCCGCTCAACGATCCCTGGTTCACCATCAAGCTGGTGCGCGCCTACATCGAACTGGAACCCTATCACAAGAACTGCTCCCGGTACATCGAGACCTTCGTCGCGGACCTGGAACGGGCCTGGAAGGACGGCCGGAACTCAAGCGGCCTGTTCTACGAGGACTGGAGCGGCAAGAACGTGAATCCCGACCGGGACAAGTCCCTGCTCATGCAGGACGCGGCCCTGGAATCCCTGGGCGCCATCGCCCTGTATAAAGGAGAGAAGAAATGAGAAAAGCATCCCTCGCCGCCTGGGCGGCCTGCCTGTGCCTCGGGCTTTCCTGCGGTCCGCAGGAGGATTATTCGGCCTATGTGAACCCCAATATCGGCACGGTCCACAGCCGCTGGTTCGTCTATACCCCGGCCGCCGTTCCCTTCGGAATGGCCAAGCTGGGCGCTTCCACCAACGGAACGTATGGGAACAACCAGGGCTGGGAGGCCGTGGGCTATGAGGATACGCATACATCCATCGACGGATTCCCGTGCTTCCATGAATTCCAGGTGGGCGGTCTGGCCCTGATGCCGGTCACCGGCGAGCCCCTGACCGTTCCCGGCCGCCTGGAGGATCCTGCCGCGGGCTGGCGCTCGACCTTCGACAAGGCCGATGAGACCGCCCGTCCGGGCTACTACAGCGTCCTGCTCAAGGACTACGGTGTCCAGGCCGAATTGACCGCAACCCCCCGCGTGGGCTTCCAGCGTTTCACCTTCCGGAAGGCCGGAGACGGCCATATCCTCGTGAACGTGGGCACCCGGATGGGGGAGAGCGGCGCCATCCGGGATGCGTATGCGGAGCTGGACGGGAACGTCATCAAAGGCCATATCGTCACCGAGCCCGAGTATGTGAAGAAGTACCAGGCCGGCGCGACGGTGGAGATGTTCTTCTATGGGGAACTGTCCCGGACCCCGGACGCCTCCTCCGCCTTCCATGTAGGCGGGGAGCGGGCGGATGCCGCATCGGTTTCCGGTCCCGGGGCCGTCCTTTCCCTGGACTATACCGTCAAGGAGGGGGACGAGGTTGTCGCGAAGATCGGCCTGTCCTATACCTCCATCGACAATGCGAAGGCCAATCTGGAGGCCGAGGCCGCCCGGCTCGGTTTCGACGGGGCCCGGAAGCAGGCCGCCGATCTTTGGAAAGAGGCCCTCGGCCGCCTGGAAGTCTCCGGCGGTACCGGGGAAAGCCGGGTGAAGTTCTACACGGGCCTGTACCATGCGCTCCTGGGCCGCGGCCTGGCGAGCGACGTGAACGGCGCCTATCCGCGCAACGACGGCACGGTGGGGCAGATTCCCCTCGGCGCCGACGGCAAGCCGCTCCACAACCACTACAACACCGACGCCATCTGGGGCGGCTACTGGAACCTGACGCAGCTCTGGGCCCTGGCCTATCCCGAATACTATGCCGACTGGGTCTCCAGCCAACTCCTGGTGTACCAGGACGCCGGCTGGCTGGGCGACGGCATCGCCTGCAGCAAGTACGTCTCGGGCGTGGGCACCAACATGGTGAGCATCGCCTTCGCCGGGGCGTACAACAGCGGCATCCGGAACTATGACATCGAAAAGATGTACGCGGCCGCCCGCAAGGACAACCTCGAATGGGAAGGCCGCATCGAAGGGGCCGGCAAGATGGACGTGGAGCAGTTCGTCCGCAACGGGTATGTCCCGTATGTCGATGATCCGGGCTTCGTCGCCCACAGCGGCGGCGCCACGTTCTCCGTCTCCCATACGCTGGAATACGGATTCAGCGCCTATGCGACGGCGCAGCTCGCCAAACAGCTGGGGCATGAGGAGGATTACCGCCGCCTGATGGACCTCTCCGACGGCTGGGCGAAAGTCTTCGACGACTCGCTCAAGCTGGTGCGCCCGCGTGTTCCCGGCGGCGCTTTCATCGACAACTTCGACCCGCTGGAGTCCTGGCGGGGCTTCCAGGAGGGGAATGCGGTGCAGTACACCTTCTTTGTGCCGCAGCATCCGGATTCGCTGATCGCCCGGCTGGGCGAGGATGTTTTCAACGAGCGGCTGGACGGCATCTTCACCGAGGCCCGCAAGAGCATTTTCGGCGGCGGCAAGACCACCTATGCCTTCTCCGGCATCAACAGCCCCTATAACCATGGCAACCAGCCCTGCCTGCACGAGCCCTGGCTGTTCAACTTCTCCGGAAAGCCGTACCTGACCCAGAAGTGGGTGCGCCTGATCTGCGACGAGTTCTACGGCACGGACGGCGAGCATGGCTACGGATACGGGCAGGACGAGGACCAGGGCCAGCTCGGCGCCTGGTACGTGATGTCCACGATGGGCCTTTTCGACGTCCAGGGCGGTGCTCCCGCGGATCCGACTTTCCAGTTGGGAAGCCCGGCTTTCGATCAGATCACCGTCCATCTGAGCCCGCTCAACGCTTCGGGAAAGAAGCTAGTGATCAAGACCGTGGGCAATGCGCCGGACGCCTATTATGTGCAGGGTGCGACCTTCAACGGAAAGCCCCTGAACGAAAACTGGCTGTACCGGAAGGATGTCTTCCAGGGCGGGGAACTGGTCCTGACCATGGGGACGGAACCCTCCGACTGCTGGAACGCTTCCCGTCCGCCCGTTTCCCGGTAAACCCTTGAAAACCATGAAGAAAATGCTTTATACGATCTTTGCGGCGCTGGCCCTTCTAGCCTGTTCCGACCCGGCCATGGAGAAGGTGGAGCCGGTGAACGGCGGCGGCAACGTCACGCCCGTCACGCCGGTTGCACCCACGACGCCCCATTGGGCGGCCCTGGCCGATTCCTGCACGAACGTGCTGGTTGCCAATTTCCTGGACAAGAATACCGGGACCTTCTGGTCCACCCCGAACGACATCGAGCGTTCCACCACCTACATCTACTGGCAGCAGGCCCACGCCCTGGACGTGCTCCTGTATGCGGCGGAGCGCCTGAAGGAGTCGGATCCCTCCCGGAGCGCCCTGTATCTGGAATATGCCGATAAATGGTACGCGAACTACGCCAACAACTACAACCGGACCTTCCGGGGTGAGGGAACCTGCGGCGGCTTTTTCAACGACTACACCGACGACATGGCCTGGATCTGCCTGACGCTCATCCGGATCACGGAAGTCTCCGGGGATGCGAAGTACCGGGATACCGCCCGGGAAGTGTTCGACCGGTACATCTGGCCGCGCCGTACCACCACCGCCAAGGGTACCGGCCTTCCGTGGACGAACCACGACGAGGACAAGGCGAACCTGAACGCCTGTACGAACGCTCCTTCCTGCCTGGTGGCGGCCAAACTGTATGAGGCTTATAAAGTGGCTGATTACCTGGATATTGCAAAGACGCTGTACACCTACAACCTCGCCAACATGCCGGATGAGGAGCGCGTGGAAGAGCCGCCGCTCACCTATACGCAGGGAACCTTCGGCGAAGCCTGCCGCCGCCTGTACCACATAACGGGGGAGAGCGCCTACATGGCCAAGGCAGGGGCTGTCCTCAAATATGCCTTCACCAGCAACCGCTGTACGGACAGTGCCACCGGCGCCCTTCGCCACGAAGGGACGAACATGGACCAGAGCCTCTTTAAGGCCGTCCTGATCCCTTATGCCGTGAACTACGTGCTGGATGACAAGGCTGACGGCCGGACGGCCCAGACGATCCGGGAAAAGCTCCAGGTCAATGCCAAGCTGCTGGACAGGCACCTGGACCGCAGCCGCTACCCGCGGATGTACTGCGATTACTTCTGGGGCACCACCTTCACCGACGGCACCGCCTCCATGGGCGCCCAAACTTCCGGCGCCTCCCTTATGGAAGGCCTCGCCCGCCTGGAAAAAGCGGAATAAACAAAAAAGGAGGAGCTCCTAATCGAGCTTCTCCTCTTTTTCGTTGAACAATTCGTGTTGCAGAACCGTGAAGTCGGTGACTTCCTCGAGGTTCAACTTGACCTTGTAGTGTTTCTTCCACTTGCTTAGGAAGGAATTGAACAATCCCCGCTTGAGGTAGGCGCCCAGGATGGGACTGGTCTTGAGGGTCAGGGTCTTGTAGCCTTTTTCGATGACGTAGTAGGCGATCTTTCTCTCGATCTCTTCGTCAATCACGACGGAAGAGTGGATCTTGCCGGTGCCGTGGCACACGGGGCACTGTTCCATCGTATTGATCTCCGTCACCGGGCGGATCCGCTGCCGGGTGATCTGCATCAGCCCGAACTTCGTGAGCGGAAGCACGTTGTGCTTGGCCCTGTCATCTTCCATCAGCTCCTGCATGTATTTGAAGAGGGCGTTCTTGTGGTCGTTCGAATCCATGTCGATGAAATCCACGATGACGATCCCTCCCATGTCCCGGAGCCGGAGCTGTCGTGCGATCTCCTCCGCGGCGATCTTGTTGACCTCGAAGGAATTCTCTTCCTGGTCGGAGGTCTTGGTGCGGATACCGCTGTTCACGTCGATGACATTCAGCGCTTCCGTCGTTTCGATCACAAGGTATGCCCCCTGCCGCATCGGCACCACCTTGCCGAAGGAACTCTTGATCTGGCGGGTGACCTCGAAGTGGTCGTAGATGGGCTGCTTGCCTTCGTACAGGTGCACGATCTTCTCCTGTTCGGGAGCGATGACTGCAATGTATTTCCGGGCTTCGTCGCACACCTTCTCGTCATTGATCCAGATGTTGGAGAACGAGTCGTTCAGCAGGTCCCGAAGGACCGTCGTGGTCTTGCTGTACTCGGTGAAGAGCAGCTGGACATTCTTGTTGCGGGCGATCTTCTTCCAGGAGCTTTCCCATTTCTCGATGAGGGCCTTGGTCTCTCCCACCAGGGTGGCCGCGTTCTTTCCTTCGGCCGCAGTGCGGATGATGGCCCCGTAATTGCGGGGGAGGATGCTCCTGACAAGTGTTTCGAGTCTACGTTTCTCCTCCTTGGAGGCGATCTTCGAGGAGATCGACACTTTCTCGGCAAAGGGGAGAAGGACAATGTTGCGTCCTGCAAGCGAAATTTCCGCAGTCAGTCGTGAACCCTTCGTGGATATGGGTTCCTTCACAATCTGGGCGACGATCATCTGGCCGGGTTTCAGGATGGACTCGATGCGTCCTTCCTTGGGAAGGGGCTCTCCGAGTTCGATCCGGGAATACAGGTCCGGGAGATTCGTGTTCTGGTTGGACTCCTTGACGAACCGGTCGAAGGCCGTGAAGTAGAGTCCCAGGTCCAGATAGTGGATGAAGGCTTCCTTCTTGTCCCCGATATCCACGAAGGCAGCATTGAGATTCGGGAGGATCTTCTTCACCTTGCCCAGGTGAACGTCTCCAACCGTGAATTTGTTCCCAGTGCTGGACTCCGTGTTGTACTCGATCAGCCGGTGATTCTCCATCAGGGCGATGTGTACTTCCGTCGATGTTACATCGACAATCAGGTCCTTGTCGGGTTTTTCAGACTCCATCAGGAAATTTGGATTTGGACGTAAGACAAAAGGGCCTCCGGAACCTCCGGCGAGCCCTTTGCTTTCAGCAGACTGCTAAAATGGCAGACACGCGGAAGAAGTGCTTACTTCTTCTTGTGCCGGTTCTTGCGCAAGCGCTTTTTACGCTTGTGCGTCGCCATTTTATGTCTTTTTCTTTTCTTACCGCTAGGCATAGTATATAAATGTTAATGGTTTATTTCTCCTTCACGGCGTTGACGAAGACCTTGGCCGGCTTGAAGGCGGGGATGTCATGGGCCGGGATGGTCATGGTCTGCTTGCGGGTGATGTTGCGGGCGGCTTTCTCGGCGCGATGCTTGATGATGAAGCTTCCGAAGCCGCGGAGGTAAACGGGTTCACCGGCGATGATGGAAGCCTTCACAACCTTGGTGAATTCTTCGACCACGCTCATGACCTGGATCTTCTCAATGCCAGTGGATTTGGCAATTTCGTTGACGATGTCTGCTTTAGTCATAGTTGAAAGGGTTTTAAAATGTTTTTCAGTCGTTTAAGCAATCGGATTGCAAAATTAGGGTTAAATTTTCAAAAATCAAAGGAATAGACTTAATTTTCTGACATTTCTGTCCTTGGCACGGAGATTGACAATATATGCCGCGGAAAGTTGATCCGCCCGGGTATGACAAATTGTCATATCCTAAGTTTTTGAGTGCAGAATGAAAGATTTCAATAAGATGAGCCCGCATGCGGGCGTAGAAGTGAATATCATGCCCGTGAACGGGGATTCCTCCCTCCTGAAACTGGACGAGTCCGAGCTCGGGGAAACCCTTCCGATCCTGGCGCTCCGCAATGCCGTGATCTTCCCGGGAACGGTGTTTCCCGTCACCATCGGCCGGGAAAAGTCCATCCGGGTCATCCGCGATGTGGAGGCGAAGGACGGTGTCCTGGGAGCTGTTCCGCAGACGGACGTGACGGTGGAGGAACCCGATGCTGAGGACCTTTTCGGGTACGGCACCGTGTGCAAGGTGCTCAAGACCCTGGAGATGCCGGACGGATCCCTGACAGCCATCCTGCAGGGATTCAAGCGGATATCTGTGGACTCTGTCCTGAGTTTCGACCCTTATATCATCGCCCGTGTGCATTACGAGGAGGATCTCTCTCCTCGGGCCGATGACCAGGAAGTCGCCGTCCTCGCCGGCGCCCTCAAGGAACGGGCCGCCGAGGTCGTGCACGCTTCCTCCTTTGCGCCGAAGGAGGCCGTGGGCGCCCTCAAGTCCATCGACAATTTCGCTTTCCTGGTGAACTTCATCGCGACAACCATCGAGGTGGAGAATTTCTCCGACCGTGTCCACCTGCTGGAGATTGCCAGCCTGCAGGAACGGGGGCTGGAGCTGCTGAAGGTCCTGGATACCCAGGTCCAGCTCCTCCAGATCAAGCAGGAGATCAACCAGAAGGTCAAGAGCGACATCGACCAGCAGCAGCGTGAATACTACCTGAACAACCAGCTCCGCACCATCCAGGAGGAACTGGGCATGGACGAGGAGGAGGATTTCGCCAAGTTCCGCGCCCGGGCCGACGAGAAGAAATGGTCCAAGGAGGTCCGGGCCATCTTTGACAAGGAGATGGCGCGCCTGGAGAAATACAACCCCTCCACGCCGGACTACAGCATCCAGTACAATTACATCCAGTTCATGCTGGACCTGCCCTGGGGCGAGCTGTCGGAGGACAACCTGGATCTCCGGCATGCCCAGGCGGTCCTGGACGAGGACCACTACGGGCTGGACCAGGTGAAGGACCGCATCATCGAGTACCTGGCGGTGCTCAAGCTCAAGGGGAACATGAAGTCCCCGATCCTGTGCCTGTACGGCCCTCCCGGGGTGGGAAAGACCTCCCTCGGCAAGTCCGTCGCCCGGGCGCTCGGACGGAAATATGTCCGGATTTCCCTGGGCGGCATGCATGACGAGGCGGAAATCCGCGGTCACCGGAAAACCTACGTGGGCGCGCTTCCGGGCCGGATCCTGAACGGGATCCAGCGGGCCGGGACCTCGAATCCGGTCATTGTCCTGGACGAGATCGACAAACTCTCCTCCGACTTCAAGGGCGACCCTTCCAGCGCCCTGCTGGAAGCCCTGGACCCGGAGCAGAACGGGACCTTCCACGACAACTACCTGGACATCGACTATGACCTGTCGAACGTCCTGTTCATCACGACGGCAAACGGGATATCCACCATCCAGCCGGCCCTGAAGGACCGCATGGAGATGATCAACGTAACAGGCTACCTGGCGGAGGAGAAACTTGAGATCGCCCGGAACTACCTGGTTCCCAAGCAGCTGGAAGAGCATGGCCTGAAGAGGGACGAACTGGAGCTGGACCGCGATTGCCTGGCCGCCATCATCGACGAATACACGCACGAGTCGGGCGTCCGCGGCCTGGAGAAGCAGATTGCGAAGGTCGCCCGCGTGACGGCGAAGAAGATCGCCCTCGGGGAAGAGTATCCGCACCTGGTGAAACCGGAGCACTTGAAGGAATACCTGGGACTTCCCACGGCCTTCCATGACAAGCAGCAGGGCAACGAGGCGCCCGGGGTCGTGACCGGCCTTGCATGGACGGAACTCGGCGGAGAGATCCTGTTCGTGGAGAGTTCCGTTTCCAAGGGCAAGGGCGTCCTGTCCATGACCGGCAACCTCGGCGATGTGATGAAGGAATCGGCCCAGATCGCCTGGCAGTACATCAAGGCCCATCCGGAACTGGCGCAGATGGATACGGACGAGTTCATGGCGAAGGACATCCACGTCCATGTCCCCGAAGGGGCGGTCCCGAAGGACGGTCCCTCGGCCGGTATCACGATGGTGAGCTCGATGGTCTCCGCCCTCCGGGGACAGGCCATCAAGAGCGGCATTGCCATGACGGGCGAGATGACCCTCCGCGGCCGCGTCCTCCCCGTGGGCGGCATCAAGGAAAAGATCCTTGCCGCCAAGCGCGCCGGGGTCCATACCATCGTCATGTCGGAGGAAAACCGGAAAGATATCGAGGATATCAAGGATATTTACGTAAAAGGTCTTACCTTTGTCTATGTGAAAGACATCGCCGGGGTCATCGAAGCCATCTTCTGACCTCTCCTTGTCATTCTGAGCGAAGCGAAGAATCTATGGACGTAAAGATAGAACCCACCTGGAAGGAAGCCCTCAGGGACGAATTCGACAAGCCGTATTTCGCCTCTCTCGTGCAGTTCCTCCACGGAGAAAAGGCGGCCGGGAAGGTGATTTATCCTCCCGGCGGCCGCATTTTCAAAGCCTTCGAACTGACGCCGCTCCCGGCGGTGAAGGTCGTCATCCTGGGGCAGGACCCGTATCACGGGCCCGGACAGGCGATGGGCCTGTGCTTCTCCGTCCCGAAGGGCGTGCCGGCACCTCCTTCCCTGAAGAACATCTTTACCGAGATCCGCGCGGACCTGGGCATCCCCATGAGCGGCAGCCCGGACTTGGAACCCTGGGCCCGGCAGGGAGTCCTCCTGCTGAACTCGGTCCTGACCGTGCAGGCTGGAATGCCCACCTCGCACAGCCGCATCGGCTGGCAGGAATTCACCGATGCGGTGATCCGGACGGTGTCCGACCGCTGTGAAGGCGTCGTTTTCCTTCTCTGGGGGCGGTTCGCCCAGGAGAAGGCCGCGCTGGTGGATACCTCCCGGCACCATGTCCTCACGGCGGCGCATCCTTCGCCGCTGGCCCGCGGCGCTTTTTTCGGCTGCCGCCATTTCTCCATGACCAACCAGATCCTCGTCTCCGAGGGTAAAACTCCCATTGATTGGCAGTTATGAAAACAAAGGCTCTTTTCCCCGGCTCGTTCGACCCGTTCACGGCCGGCCATCTGAATATCCTCAAGCGTGCACTTACGATGTTTGACGAGGTCGTCGTCGCTGTGGGTATCAACCAGGACAAGCGCGGGTTCTTCGACATGGACAAGCGCCTGTCAATCATCCGGCAGGCGACGGAAGGGCTCGGAGGAGTCTCCGTCATCCAGTACGACAATCTCACCATCGACACCTGCCGCGAACTGGGGATCCGGCACATCGTGCGGGGCGTGCGCAATATGATCGACTTTGAGACCGAGCGCTCCATCGCCGATGCGAACCGCCGCCTGGCCCCGGACATCGAGACCATCATCATCCCGACGGCCCAGGAGTTCGCCCATATTTCCTCGAGTGCCGTACGCGACATCCTCAAACACCACGGCGACTATTCCGCCTTCATCCCCGAAGGCGTGGAGCTATGAAACGGCTCCTGACAGCCCTGGCGGCCCTTTTCGCCGCTTTCATGCTCCGGGCGCAGGACGCGCGATTCGACGCCTTGGGCGCCAAGCTGGAGGAGTATTTCGCCGCCCTGGCGGGGGAGCCGCTGTCTGTCCAGAACGCGGAATGCGACTACCTCATCGAGTCCTGCCGGGACTCGCTCGTGCGGCAGTTCGTCACGCTCAAGATCTACGACCATTACCTGAAATCCAAGATCATGGGGGATGACGGGGTGGCGGTCCATGTGGCCGATACCTGGCTCATTCCGGGCAAGGTGGCGATGCACTCGGACATGGACCTGCTGAACGCGAAAGTGTTTGCGGAATTCAACCGGCAGGCGGTCCTGGGGGCGGAAGCCCCCCTGCTCACCCTGCAGGACCCTGCGGGGGAGGAGGTAACCGTTCCGGCCGGCGGCCGCTACACGGTCCTGTACTTCTATGACACGTCCTGTTCCACCTGCCGGATCGAGACGCCGCGCCTTTGCAACTTCCTGAAAACGACGGAGTTCCCACTGACGGCCGTCGCCGTGTATGTAGGCGGCGATTCCGAGGCCTGGGCGCGGTACCGCACCGCTTCGCTGGACGTACCCGGGATGGTACACCTGTGGGATCCTGCCTTGGATTCCGATTTCCAGCGCAAGTACGGCGTCCTGCAGACGCCGCGGATGTTCCTCGTCGGCCCGGACGGGACGGTCGTGGGCCGCGGCCTGGATACGCCCGCCCTTGCCCTTCTGGCGGAGAAGTTCTCCGGCAAGGAGAGCTATGTCTATGGGATCCGCGAAGGGATGTCGGTCTTCGAGAAGGCCTTCGCCGGATATGGAGAGGACATGAAACCCTCTGATATCCTGGATGTTGCCGCCTATGTTGCCGAGCGGACGTATGGGGAAGGGTCACTGGAAATGTACAGGCGGATGGAAGGCGACCTGCTGTACTATCTCTCCTCGCGGACGGGGGAGACCTGGAAAGAAGGGACGAGGCTCTTCATTGACAAGTATATCCTGAATGTCGATGATGTCTGGACCGCCCCGGAGGATACGGCGCAGGTCATCTCCCTGGCCCGGACGATGAAGGCTCTCCTGGAACGCATGCCGGCGGGCTCCGTCGTTCCCGACTGGAAGGTCCCCGGGGAAATGCTGCGGAAACCCTGCCTGTTCCGAAGAGGCGCGAAAAAAGGTTCCTTCTCCCTCCGCAAGGCCGATTACCTCGTTTTCTACACGCAGGGCTGTGGCCGCTGTGAGGAAACCCTTGCCGCCGCCCGCCGGCTGGCGGACCGGGGCTCGAAGGTCCTTCTCATCGATATGGACGCCCTCTTCACCGACCGTCCCGATGAGGCGCGCCGCCTGCTGGACACCTTCGACCTGTCCGGCCTCCCGTACGTGACGCAGTTAGGTCCCGACGGCGTCGTGCTCCACCGGTACCTCGAACTTTGATTATTGGGGAAAAACCCCTATCTTTGCGCTACGGAATTGAGATGTGGTGTAATGGTAGCACCAGGGATTTTGGTTCCCTTAGTCAGCGTTCGAATCGCTGCATCTCAACGGCGACGGAAATCGGGCGAAAGCAATGGCTTTTGCCCGATTTTCATGTGTGAAAGGGGATAATCGGGCAGGGAAAGCCGTTTTTGCCCGATTAATGACTATCGAACCACGATCCGCTCGATCCGCCGGGGGATGGAGGCGAGGATTTCGTAGGGGATCGTTCCCAGGATGTCCGCCAGTTCGGTGACGGTGGGGTCCGCACCGAAGACCGTGACCGTATCGCCTACTTTCGCGTCCACGCCCGTGACGTCCAGCATGCACATGTCCATACAGATGTTGCCGATGGTGGGGACGCGGTGGCCGTTCACGCTGAAAGAGGCGTGTCCCTGGCCCAGGTGACGGTCGATGCCGTCGGCGTAACCGACAGGGATGGTGGCGATGACGGTGCCCGGACGGGCCTTGCCCCATCGGCCGTAGCCCACGGTGTCTCCTTCACGCAGATGCTTGATTTGCAGGATCTTGCATTTCAAGGAAGCGACCGGGGCGAGCTGGACGCCCGGCAGGGCGCTGATGCCGTAGATGCCGATACCCAGGCGCACCATGTCGTACTGGTACTCCGGAAAACGCTCGATGCCGGCGGAGTTGAGGATATGGCGCATGGGCATGTAGCCGATTCCCGCCGCGATGGACTGCGTGTTCTGCTCGAAAAGGCGGAACTGGGCGGCCGTGAAGGCATCTTCCTCGGGATCGTCGGCGACACAGAGGTGGGAAAACATGGATTTCACCTTCACCTCCGGGTGCGCGTTCAGGAAATCCACCAGCGCGGGAATTTCCGAGGTCATGAATCCCAGGCGGTGCATGCCGGTGTCCAGTTTGATATGGACGGGGTAGTCCCGCAGGCCGATTTCCCGGAGATGGCCGCAGAAGGCGTCCAGCGACTCCAGGTTCGGAATGCTGGACTCCATGCGTGTAGCAATGATTTCGGGGTAGAAGTCCGTGCCCGCCGTCAGGACGATGACCGGCAGGCTGATACCGTTCTGCCGCAGCTCCAGCCCCTCCACGGGATAGGCGACGGCCAGGTAATCGGCCCCGGCGCGCTGCATCATCGCGGCAAACTCCACGGCGCCGTGTCCGTATGCATTGGCCTTGACGAGAACCAGCAGTTTCGTCGCGGGGGCCAGCAGGGAACGGAAATACCGGTAATTGCGCTCACAGCCCTTCAGGTCCAGCTCCAACCGGGAAAAATCATCCTCTCGCATCACTTCATTCGCTAAAATAGTCAGCAAATTTAACAATATCGGCTGACATTTCCGTATAAAATGTGTATTTTTGTAGAAAAGGAAAACGCGATATGAGTACTTCCATGATTTGGATCCTGATGATCATCGTGATGGTCCTGAGCATGTTCATCCAGGCCCGTCTGAAAAGCCGTTTCGAGAAATACCAGGAGGTTCCCGCCTCCCTTACCGGGGCCGAGGTCGCCCAGCGTATGCTGCAGGCCCACGGCATCCATGACGTGAAGATCGTCTCCGTGGAGGGCACCCTTACGGACCACTATAATCCGCAGACCAAGACCGTGAACCTGAGCCACGATGTGTATTACGGGCGCAGCGTCGCCGCCGCAGCCGTCGCCGCCCACGAGTGCGGCCATGTGGTCCAGCACCAGGAAGGCTACGCGCCCCTCCGGCTGCGCTCCGTCCTGGTGCCGGTGGTGAGTTTCGCCAACAGCTGGGTGTCCTGGGTGCTTCTCGCCGGCGTGGTCCTGATCAACGTTTTCCCGCAGCTGCTCTGGATCGGGATCGGCCTGTTCGCCATGACCACCCTGTTCAGCTTCGTCACCCTTCCCGTGGAGATCAACGCCAGCGCCCGGGCCGTCAAGTGGCTGGACGGGGCCGGCATCGTCAATTACGAGACGAAGCCCATGGCTGCGGACGCCCTCAAATGGGCGGCCTACACCTATGTGATCGCCGCCATCGGCTCCCTCGCCACCCTCCTCTATTACATTTCCATCGCCAACCGCAGAAACTAATCTCCCCATGAACGGAATCTATATTTTCCTTGCCGACGGCTTCGAAGACATGGAAGCCATCGCCACCCGCGACGTCCTCCTCAGGGGCGGCGTGGATGTCCAGACCGTGTCCATCACCGACGAACCTTTCGTGACGAGTTCCCACGGTCTCACCGTGAGCGTGGACCTCACGCGGGACGATTTTGATGACGACGCTCCTGCCGTGATGGTTTTCCCCGGCGGCATGCCCGGTTCCAAGAACCTGGCGGCGGACAAGGCCCTGATGGCCCTGATGCGCAGGTGTTACGCCGGCGGCGGCATCGTTGCGGCCATCTGCGCAGCCCCCGGCCTCGTCGCCTCCCAGCTGGAAGACGTTGCCGGCAAGCGCTTTACCTGCTTTGACGGATTCCAGGACGCGATGATTGCCAAGGGTGCCGTCTATACGCCCGAAAGCGCTGTCGTGGACGGCCGCCTCATCACCGGCCGCGGTGCCGGCCACGCCGTGAACTTCGGCCTTGCCATCCTGGAAACGCTGAAAGGAAAAGAAGCGGCCGACCGTGTCCGGGCCGGCCTGATGCTGTAAAAGTCAAGTCTTTATGCCAATACCATGCGCAGAACGCGCGTGAGCTGGTCGGAGCAGGAGGTGCCGCGCTCCTTGCAGTCGATGCCCGAGAGACGGTCCAGGGCGAAATCCACGCGCTGACCTTCCAGCAGGGCCCCGAGGACCTTGAGGTTGCCGTTGCAGCCGGCGATATAGCGGAGGTTGTGGATCTTTCCGTCAACCAGGTCGAAATCAATTTGACGGGAACAAACCAGGGCCGATGGCACGGCCGTAATATGACGCACCCCGTTCACGGTGCTGTCGCTCAGTATCTGGATATCTTCAGGCATTTCTAAAATAACGTGGGATGATTCTCTTCCAGTTCCGATAAAATCTTGGACATGATGGCTTCGCGGAAGAGGACGGCTTTCGCGTGGACCTTGAACCGGGAGCAGTATTCGTCCACGGCGGCCATTTCGCTGTCGTTGAAATACAGGACGTAGCGGTTCTTGCGCAGGAGGGCCGCTTTCTGTTTCTCGAGGTAGGCCGGGTCCACGCCCGGAATCTTGCGTTTTCTTGCCATCGGGTGCAAATTTAGCAAAAACCCTTCAGAATCAGCGTTTGGAGCGGAAAAATTCCTGCATCAGGGCCGTACATTCATTCGAAAGGACGCCGGCGGAGACCTCCGTCCGCGGATGGAGGAGGGAGGGGGAGAAGAGGGAGAATCCGCGGCGCGGGTCGATGGCTCCGTACACGATCCGCCCGACCTGGGCCCAGTTCAGGGCGCCGGCGCACATGGGACAGGGCTCCACAGTTACGTATAAGGTGCAGTCCTGCAGGTACTTCCCGCCCATGGCCTCGGTGGCGGCGGTGATGGCCACCATCTCCGCGTGGGCCGTGGTGTCCCGGAGCCGTTCGGTCATGTTGTGTCCCCGGCCGATAATCCGTCCTTTCCAGGTGATAACGGCGCCGATGGGAACCTCCCCGGCGGCGAGGGCGGCGGACGCTTCCCGGAGCGCTTCCCGCATGAATTTCTCGTCCTGTTCCATATGGCTTTTCTTGATTTCGCTAAGATACGGATAATCCCGGATTTTTCCCGGATAAATGTTGAAATAGTATCATTATTGCAGTAATTCGGAGAAATTCCTACCTTTGTTCCATGAGCCAGGTCCTGCAAGAAATCACCCCGCTGTCCGAGAAGGACTGCTTCTATGTGGTGGAGCGCCACAAGTCGGAATTCCTGTTCCCCATCCACTGCCACGCCGAGTTCGAACTCAATTTCATCGAGAACGGCGCCGGGGTGCGGCGGATCGTCGGCGACAGCGTAGAGGAGATCGGCGACTACGAACTGACGCTCGTGGCGGGGGAACGGCTCGAACACGCCTGGGAGCAGGGGAACTGCCACAGCGCGGACGTGCGGGAAATCACCATCCAGTTCTCCCGGACCCTGTTCCCGGAGGAACTCCTCGCCCGCAAGCAGTTCAGGACCATCCGGGAGATGTTCCACAAGGCGGCGAACGGGCTCACGTTCTCCCTGAAGGCCATCATGAAAGTGTATAACCTGCTGGACGTCCTGGCCTCGGAACCGGATGGTTTCGAGCAGTATCAGCGTCTGCTCCAGATCCTTTACACCCTCTCCAACGATGAAGGCGCCCGGGTGCTGGCCAGCACCTCCTTCGCCAACATGGAGAACAACGTGGAAAGCCGGCGGGTCCGGAAAGTCCAGGAGTACATCAATGCCCGTTACAACGAGGAAATCCGCCTGGAGGACTGTGCTGCCATGGTGGGGATGTCCCCTTCGGCTTTCAGCCGTTTCTTCAAGCAGCACACGGGCCGGACGCTGATGGACTATATCATCGACATCCGCCTCGGCAACGCCGCCCGGCTCCTGGTGGATACGTCGGAGGG
>Ga0247611_10004469_pt1 | contig 19351 bp, 17 predicted proteins | sample 177DNAGHGhighgp2_FD_192422 | JGI IMG/M metagenome (GOLD analysis project Ga0247611, IMG submission 192422) | Sheep rumen microbial communities from Palmerston North, Manawatu-Wanganui, New Zealand - 1770 DNA GHGhigh gp2 | ecosystem: Host-associated > Mammals > Digestive system > Stomach > Rumen...
GAGGTTCTCGCTGAACACCTTCACGGTGCTGAGGTGGATTTTCCTGGACTTGAAGAGCTGCTCCATCAGGAACTCCCGTCCTTTGAGCGTCTCTATGCTGTAGCTGTCGAGGTTGAACGGTTTGGTGTTTTTGTTCTCCTCCGTCCATTTGGCGGAAGTTTCCAGCTGGCTTGTCTCCGCCCCTGCGAAGTGCGCGAGGATGCGGTAGGTCGAGTTGCCGAAGCGGGACAGCTCGTTCTGGTTCTCTCGTACGAAGTTCACCACGTCGCCCTTGCCCCCTTTGTGCCGGAAGAACCCCATGCGGTCGTTGTTCCCCGGGTTGCATATCACGATGGAGTCGATCTTGCGTCCGCTGCCGTCGGTCTTGACCATGACGGGGAATTTCCGTCCTTGCTTGATGTCGAGCTTGTAGCCCAGTTCGGCGGCCACGTCCATGATGGATACCCGGCTTTTGAGTTCGCTGTAGGGGATGAATTTGTTGGTCATTGTCAGGAGTATTCTGTTGATTCTGTTGTGGTGTCAGGGAGATGTGCTATTTTGGGGGGTTGTATGTGGGTCAGGTGTCGTCGAGGGAGTAGCGTCTTGCCAGCGTGCTCTTCCGTGATACCGTGTTCTGTTGTCTTGGCGGTTCGTGGAGGTTGTATTTCTCCACCAGCTGTATGTTGCTCATCTCGCCTTTCTTGTAGCTGACGGCGTCGGCCTGGTCGATGGACTTCGCCGTCACCGTCTGTCCGTTGACCATTCCCGAGACCTTCCAGTTGCCCTTGCTGTCGGCCCACACCGCCAGGCTCTCGACATGGATGGACGTGTGCCTTCCGTCCTGCCTGTTGCGGTCGAGCGTCTCCATCACGTCGAGCTTGGGCTGGACGGCCTGTGCGGACACGGACAGGGTAGGGGCTGTGGCGCGTTTCCGTGATATCGTCACATCATGTCCTTTGCTATCGATGACCTTCGCCATGAGGTCACGGCGTGCGAGTTCGCTGAACACGGAATGCATCCTTTTCTCGGGGATGGAGAGGTACTGCACCATCCTTTTGTTGACCTTCATCCGTTTGGCCTCCATTCCCAGGATACGGGCTGTCTTCCTCGCATCCTTGTCGAACGTCTGGAAGTAGGCTCCGCGTCGGTCCTCTCTCCGGATGAATACGATGTCGGCGTCTCTCTTCCTGTTCCAGGCGGTCATCGCCTGTATGATGTGCTGCCTGACATGGGCGAAGTGTGCGGCCCTGATGTCGAGGGCAGTGTCTTGGGAGAAGTCTTGCTGCAGGCCGGGCATTTGCCTGACGGTCTGTTGCCGGAGAGTCTCCTGTTGGGCGTGGGTTGCCATTCGCTGGTGAGCATACAGGCTTACGCGAAGGGCTTTCTGCCTCTCGCGTCTGATGATCAGGTCACGGAACATGGTGTTATTCTTTAGTGCGTGGCTTGTTGTTGATACTTTGTCGGTCTCGTTCATTCCATTGTACAACGATGTCTTTGTTGTCGGTAGTCCTTATGAGATGGCAGGAGTGAAGGGAATGGTTGGTTGCCTTGTCCGCCTGCTTGCCTCTGGGTTGTGACAGGAAGGTCTTTCGGTAAGGAGGGAAGGAATGGTTGCCTTGTCCGCCATCTGCTGTATGGTCACAGAAAGGACCTTTTGTCATATACTTATAGTGAAGTATTGAATAATGATGAAAAAATATGGGGAGGTGAGGGTTTGGATGGAAAGAGGCTGAGTGTCAGGAGGCGGTCGAAATTTTCGACCGGTTCGACTGAAAAACAAGTTTTTTGTCATTTTCCTCTCGCCTGTACCACGATTTGGGGCAACGGTAACCTACTTTTGCAGCGTCGGAACTGTTCCAGGTGTATGCTCAGGTCTGTGCAGCAAAAAATGGAGTAGGTTCCTGTTTGTTCAACTAAAAAACTATTGAAATGAGAAAAAGCAGATTGTTTTTTGTGGCAACTTTATTGTTGTCTTTCATGGGTATGGTGACCATCTCATGCAGTGGTGATGACGATGATGACAGCAAAGGTGGCAGTTCGAAGGCAGTCCCTTTGTCAAAGATGAGCAATGTCAGTCTGAACTACCGGGCCACGAGCGAGGTGGTGACATTGAGCCGGGATGTGGAGTCAGAGGGAGCGACGGTCACCTTAAGGAAAGGCGTTTCATGGATCAACAATATCCGTCTCTCTGGCAGGACCATCAGGTTTGACGTGGAGGAGAACACTGGAACCACCACGGGACACCGGTTTGACACGCTGGTGGTAGCAGAGAAGGGCGTTGTCATTGGGACCATATGCGTCACACAAGCCAGGAACCCGTTCAGTGATACCCGTCTGGTCTGGGCCAATGCAAATGCAATGTACCGTAATACCCCGTTGGCCACTTCCGACTATCTCAGTGGCCTTGAGATGACGAAGCTGATTTACAACCTGGAGAAGACGACCAATGGCAAGGACTCATATAGGAACTATCCGGCCTTCGCTTTCTGTATTGAGATGAACCACGACCCTGAGAACAACATGGAGTGGTATCTGCCATCCGATAATGAAATGCGGTCATACGCCATTGGACAGTCATTTTCTGGAACGCCCCTTGCCAGACACAACTACTGGTGGACTTCTACGGAGAACACTTGGAACGGGAATGCTTTTAATCTTTATTCAGGAAGCATCGTTACTCGTGGTGCTGTTTCCAAAAGTGAGGACTGGTGGGTCGTTGCTTTCCGGAACGGAAAGATTGAGGAGTAGAAAGTTTATCTATGATATTCTGCCTTGGGAATGCCAATTCATGAAGGCGTTTGCGGGAGGGTATGCATAGGAAAAGTATTAGGAAAAGATGGGAGACACCGATATATGTGTGGATTACAATTCGGATCTACGGAGAAGGAGCAGGTTCGACCCCTGCCCCCACCTTTTCTGGAGAGATGGCCTGAGCCATGGTGCTGCACGGTATTCTTAGCCGTCTCTCCTTTTGTTTCTCTCCTTTTGTATAGTCACAGAAAGGTTATTTTGATATATACTTATATAGAAGTAATGAATAATGGTGTAAAAAGTAGAAAAGACAAGTTGAATTTGTGCTAATCGTTTTTTTTGACTACTTTTGCATGTAGTATAGATTGCAAGAAGTGATTCCTTATGATAAATGACAATAGAGGAAAACTCTAAATTCTCAGCTTATGCTTTGATTCTTTGTCAGGCTATTCACAACAGAGATGATGGTGCTTGCTAATTTACTACTCATATTTAACCAAATCACCTATGAGAATACTCATTTTTGACACCGAAACATCAGGGTTGAACCCACAATGGAATGTTATTCTTCAACTATCGTATCAGATTGTTGATTCTGATTCATGGACTGTCCAAAAGACGGTGAATCATTATTTCTCATGGCCCGAGAATAAGGCAAGGGTAAGCTCAGATGCAATTAAAGTTAATGGTCTGACCGAAGAAGTATTAAAAGACAAACAACTGTCTGAAAGAAGGGCTGCATTTGAAGAATTTGTAGCTGATAAGGATTCTTGTGATTTGCTTGTTGCTCACAATTTGGAGTTTGACAAGAAATTTATCATAGCTTCCTGTCGAGAAGAAGGCGTTAAATATGCTAGCAGTGGTTGGATGCAATCGTATGATACGATGAAGCGTATGACGAACTATTGCCATATTCCTAAAAGTTACGGAAGCGGATATAAATGGCCTAAGTTAACAGAACTGGCAGATTGTCTAAGTATTGACTATTCTCATATGGTACTTCATGATAGTTCTGCAGATGTAGAGTTGACAAAACTGTGTTTCAAGCAGATAGTTAGTCTTGGATTATATAGCTTCCCCAAAGAAACAGATATGACTGTCTCGTTACATGTAGAGAGTCCTGATGAACTACATTTTGAAGTAAGAAAGAATGGAGAGTTAGTAAGCCAAAGTGTTATAGACCTTCTTATACCTAAAAAAACATGGAAATCGGCATGCCAGGAACTAATCAAGCTATGGTCGGAGGAGAATGAAGAAGAACGGAATAGCCTTATTCATATCTATAGGAAATCGCCAAAATTGGTTACGGAAGAGAATCTAAGAGCAGAAATAGAAGCCACAAAGCCTAATTTGTATAAGAGGAAAGTTTTTGAAGAGGAAACACCCTCAAAGATTCACATACAAGAGGAATTAGAACAGGAGGCAGAACGAGAAGTTTCATCATGGATGTTTTGGACCTTGAAGAAAAAGCGTCAAGAGTATGTAGAAGCGCGTTTGGAATCATATTATCAGAAGCAGTTTGACGCATATAATCAAAGACTTGCTCAGCACGAAGAATCTGAAAACAAGGCTGAAAGAGATTATAATATGAAGAGTTTGAAACGTTGTGAGGAGCGTAAGCAACGGTTGGCCGCACTTATTGAAGGGAGCAATGTAGAACTTATCAGAGAAGAAATGCTCCGTGTCCCGGATGTAATGAGTTTGCCTTTTCCGTATCATGTCGAATCGCACCTTGATAATAAGGCAATATCAATAATTCTCTCATTGCCACAACCCCAACATTTACCTCATATGGAAGGTGTTCGCTTGGCGAGTGGCAATTATAAGATCAAGGAGATACCAGATAAGAAGAAGAGAAGTGACTATTCTGAATGGGTCTTTGGTTTGGCATTCTATGTGGCTGCATATTACTTTAATGTTTCTCCTAAGGTTGATGCTGTTCGAATAGAGGGTCATGTAGATACAGAAGAAACAAACAACATTTTATTATATACTATTTCATTTGACCGAACAACGTTTGGTTCTTTGGATTATGAAAACATAGAATTGGAAACGGCATTGTCAAGTTTTTCATTTGCCAATAATTTGACTAAAGAAGTTTTAGTACAGTTATTCCCTACTAAAGAAGGTGCTAAACAAAACGATAAGGATAAATCCAACTCTATGTGTGATCCTCGCTTTTCAAAAGATGCAGTGGATTTGTGGGGACTTACACCACCCCTTACTGATTTTGCTGATGAATATGAAATATGGGAAACTGTTTTCTATGCTATTTATGGGTCTTTGGGTAGGGACTTCAAGGGAAGTTTTTTTGGCTTCGTTGAGCCCAAAGTGAATGAAGACTATAGTGTTGAGTATGCATCTGGCCGCTATAAACTTGCATCTTATTCTCCTCAAGGGGAACTCTTGCAAGAATTGGATGCTATGGCAGATAAATATGTACAGTGGGTAGGTCTTCATAAATGTCCTTTTGTAGGGTATGCTTATAAGAAAACAGAATCATCGCTTCCAGAAGGGATTGTATGGATAATAGCACCCAAAAGTAGAGATCAAGTTCTTTCAAGTGCTTCTGCATTCTATAAAAGAAGAAGGAAGAAGAATGAGATTCCAAATATTATTGATTTGCCTTTGTATTTGGAAAAGAATAATTCTATCGGAAAAATAACGGATTCTTCTTCTTTTGTTCCTCTTAGAAAAAGAAAACTTGAAGGAAGAGTGAGACCATCTGCCACAAAGAAAAGAATAGAAGAATATAGAACCACCGCTCCGGAACTTACGGACTCTTTGTTAGTACAGGCAATTAAAGATAAGTATGGGAACTTCTTTACGGATAATGAAGAGGTAGCAATGGAGGCTATAAAAGAGACATATAGAAACGAACTCCCACTTACCTTGGAAAATGTGATGGAGCAATTGGGTTACCTTGTCGAAGATAGAAGGCTTTTACAATATTATACGGAACTGCAACATATTTATTCTCCAGAGGCACAAGAAATTAGAGAAAAAGCAGATAAAGTAGTAGAGGAAATTTATGTAGAAGCATGTAAACGAACTTGTCGGTTGAGCGAGTTTGCTGACAAGACAGTTCTTGATTTTTTTAGTAATGAAAGTTATAAGCATAGAGAGAATATGACTCTTGCGGATAAGCTCAATAATTTATGCTGTAATTATCATTGCAGGATAAATGGGCTTGTGTCTTGCTCTCCTGGTAATTATCCACCATTTATAGCTCAACAAGACGGAGATGATGTAATTTTTGTCAATAAGTCCAATTGATTTTACTAAATATTTGATATGAAGAACTAATGATTAGATTTGTTGCCCGATGTTGCGTCTGGTTATTCATTTTCTGGTTCAATCATCTAAGAAATCGTTGATTTTGACAATGAAAAGGATGAAGTCTTCCTTTCCGGTGTTTGTCAGGGAGAACCAGGGGGCGTTTGGCTGGGGGCCTTCTATGCCTCTTGCATTGCAGGGATAGCTGCATAAAGAATTGTCGGATATGCAGTCTTTCATTTCTTGTCTCTCCCCAAATTCTCTCCATATGGCTTCTTCACCATCATGGTCGTCATCATAGAAGTAGCCATGTTCCCAATAGGAATATTCTGTATATCCTTCTCCATCGAGAACGAATGCTGCAGACCTGAATTTTGTATTATCTATATGTCCTGTCTGGCAGCCCGGCGGAATCCGCATCAATTGCATGGTTGTACAACTTATTTCATCCTTTGTCACTAGTTCCCGAATGTAGTAGTGGATGTCGGAGTTCGTGAATATCTCTTTTCTCTCACATTTCTCAAACATCATGCTGATGTTTTCTCTGCGCCTGAAAATTTTGGGTATGTTATATGGCATTCCAGCCAAGGTGTTGTAGTATTCGGAACCATCGACTACAAAACTTTTTCGTTTTGCTTCACGATGGAACTCAGTATTTAAAGCAATGAAATCAACAAAGAGCAGTTTAAAGAACAATAATGGATGTTTGAGAACACAGAGCCATCTGGGATCAGACGGGCTAAGACCATAAGTGATTCCCACCATGTGCATGGTGGAAACCTTTGTGCAGTCAGGCATCGTCAACAGTTTTCTGACCATGCGCCGGCCAAGTCTTTTCTCTAACATATGTCTTGTTGTCATCATCTGTCTGTTTTCATCCGTTGGATTTGCAGAGTATCTCGCCAAGGTTGAAAATGAGGAAGCCGTCTTCGCAGACGATACCGGTCAATGCTACTGTCGCGCTCAGCCGCCGTTTGCCACGTCCCACGTTGAAACATACCGCATTGTAAGGAATCAGGTAGCGTTTGCCGTTTTCCTCGTATGTGCATCGGCGGCGGTAATAGTCAGTGAGGTTTCTGTATTCATTCTTCTTGGTTCCTTGTATGATTTCGTCAAAAAAGACCCTGTGGATGGATAGGTTTAGAATCCTCATGCCATCTTTGTGAGTGTATGGTTTCTTTTTCAGTACAATAGTATCTTCTTGAGCTTGTCCCAGAAGAGTATGGGCTTCATGAGTTGTCACTATTCTTATCAGACGTGACAGCTTCTCAGGGCGGCTCATTGTGCCATCTTGAAGGATGGTGTTAATCTCTTCTTTCAGTGTGCTCATCTTTTGTCAGTACTGGATTGTGGGGCAGCAGGGAAGAGAGAGGGCTTGCCCGTTTGTTTGGGGAAGTCCCTCCATTCTCACTCAATGAGGGATGGCATCACATGGAAGCCATGGCTTGCTCAAGCACCTGATAGGGGAACTCTTTCAGGATGAAATTGGTCATGGCATCCCCTGCTTCGTTGGCTACGAGTTTTTTGACTTCGTCGTAGACTTCGGGGCAGGTGTCCTTCAAGTGTGCGAAGTCTTCTTTCTCTGACGGCTTGGTCCTGGCAGCTTCGACCATGGCCCGGTATGTGGCGGATGGCAGCCGGACAAGGGCGTTGCCAGTTTTTTCCTCTCCTTCTACCTCGTAGTAGTATATGATATTCACTTCCTTGTGCTTGACGTATTTCTCGGCAGCTCGCTGCAGCTCGTCGGGCAATTGCTCGCCTAAATCGATGCTGTTCTTCTCCCAGAATTCGTCATCATCGGGTGCGTAATTCTCCTGGTAATCCATGAAACATTCCTCACACAGGTAATCGTAGACGTGTTGGAAGACGGAGAATTCCGGTGCAAAGCCTCCGTTGTTTTCCATCACCTTTGCCATTTCCCGTAGTTGCTTGTCAGTCAATTCCACCTCCATGCTTTTACGGTCAATGGTCTCATTGGTGTTCACGTTGTAGACCTCGTAGTCTACTGAAAAAGTATTCTTGCTCATAGTCGTTGATGTTTGATTACGGCAGCAAAGTTAGGACCATGCTGTGTCAGAACGTGGGACATCCATGAGAAAAGATGAAAAAAACTCATTTTAGGACTTTTTTCTAGGTGTATGAGTACTTAGCCGTTTTCAATAACAGCAAGGTCAATAAAATTATAAATCATAAAAAATGCAACCTATGCCTTGTTTGTGCATACCTTTTTAGTATTTTTGCATGCAAATGTGCGTTTAAATATGGCTAAGAATTTATTGAATAAGTACGTATGGTTGGTGGAAACCATTAATAAGGCGAAGCGGATTTCATTCGAAGACATCTGCCATCGATGGCTTGACAATGATATGAGTGAGGGTAAGCCAATGTCCATTAGAACATTCCATAAATGGCGCATTGCCATCGAGGAGATGTTTGGTCTCATCATTGAGAATGAGCATAGTGGTCAATACCGTTACTATATTCAGAATGAGGAAGAGTTAAAGAATGGTTCAATGCGTAGTTGGCTTTTCAATACCCTTACTGTCAGTAATCTGATGATGAATAGTGTCAGTATCAAAGACAAAGTGTTGTTTGAGGAAATTTCTGAAGGAGAACAGTATATTCCTGCCATTATTGAAGCGCTGAAGAAAAACAAGGTGCTTGAAATAACCTATCAGAGTTTTTCCCGAGACAAAGCATATACTTTCGAGGTGGAACCATATTGTCTGAAGGCTTTCAAACAACGTTGGTATCTGATTGGGCGTAGCCCTTACGATGACCAGATAAAAATCTATGCTCTTGATCGTGTTCGATGGTTGTGGATGACGGACAAAGGTTTCAAATATCCCAAGGACTTCGTTCCAGAGGGGTTTTTTAAAGACTGTTTTGGTATTATTGCGGAAAAGAAGATGGACGTTGAGACCGTTGAGATCAAAGTGTCATCACAACAAGCCAACTATCTCCGCTCCTTGCCTTTGCACCATAGTCAAAAAGAAATAGAGCGGACGGATGTATACAGTATCTTCACTGTACACCTCCGTCCCACCTTCGATTTCCGTCAGGAGATACTTTCACACGGTAGTGACATTGAAGTCTTGTCACCAAAATGGTTCCGTGATGAGATAGCGGAGATATCAAAAAAGATGTGGAACAAATATCAAAAATAATAAGTACCAAGATGATAAACGGATTTAAAGTGATAACGCTTTGTGGCAGCACACGCTTCAAAGATGAGTTTATGGAGATTCAGAAGCGACTGACCTTAGAAGGAAACATTGTCATTTCCGTAGGACTGTTTGGTCATTCCGGCGATGACGAGGTTTGGAACGAAGGAGTGAAAGAGATGCTCGACCGCCAACATCTGGCAAAGATAGATTTGGCCGATGAAATCTTTGTCATCAACGTGGGAGGTTATATTGGAGAAAGCACAAGACGAGAAATTGCCTATGCAAAGTCTAAAGATAAGAATGTGGCATATTTGGAAGACAATTTAAAGCCTGGTATCTATGGGTATTTTTCAGCTCTTGATAAGTACCATGAATTGGGTAAACTCTCTAATGAAGAATATAGAAAAGCTATTGATGAGTATGAGAAAAAAGTGTTCTTGGCCGCTGAGGAGTATAATGTCTGTGAAGGACCTTGGCCCTATCAATGGGAGAACATCGATGTTGTTGTTTGCGGTATATTGCAACAGCATTCCATCCTCCCCATTGATTATTATGACTTGAGAGATCTATATGGTTATGATAGAGTTTATGAAGTCCGCATAATAGGAAAAGGTTTTAGCCAAGAAGAACAAATCAAGAACATAATAGATACAGTCAGAAGTGATTATATGAATCAACTGCTTCCTTCAAAGAAAGTAGTTGCAACACTATGTGGTTCATCTGATCCGACATACTTGCTTGTAAAAATTGCTGATTGTTTGGATGGCTTGAATGTTGTTTGGCAGACAAGAACAGTCTCCGTTGAAGCAACAGAAATGGAATTATCTTTAGTATATGTATTATAAAACTAAAAGTATGAAGATTATGAGTATTCAAAAAGAACTTGAGAAATGGGCAGAAGATACGGTAAAAGAATATCATAAGATAGCGATTCGTGAAGATGTGAATATGGCATATTATACACAATCGGATCTCTCTTTACTTTCCTGTGAACCAGAACTGATGATAGTAGGAATTAATCCGGGAAGCGAATCGTCATACAAAGATCAATGTAAAAACAAAAACTGGTCATACTTGTACAATAACCCACTTGACAAAAATCATCTGCTGAAGGGTAATTACTGCAAAGAAGAAGGGAAACCATCATCTTGGGATGGTCACAGAAAATGGAAATACTGGACAGGATTGAAAAAGTGTTTGTCAAAGACCACCCTTTCGAAATTATTAGATGATGATAGTAAGATAATTATTTCAAACGCATCATTCTTCAGCACTCCAAAAGCCAATGGAATTAAAGAGTCTTTATTATTAGAGACAATTAAATACACACTTGACTTAATAGACAAAACAAAGCCCAGGAATTTAATTTTCCTCAGTGGGAAGAAATGCTTTGAAAGACTCAGTCGCTTAACGGTTGTTTCTAAATCATTCCAGTTTGAGTACAAACATATCTGTGGAAATATATATGTAGGTATTCTTAATAACAAATTATGTATTGGTATTCCACATCCAACTTATAAAACAAGAGAAGAGATAAAACTTGTTGCTTCTGTTCTTCCCTTTTTGTTAAGATACACAAACTATGAGGACATAGATGGTGAGTTAATATGCAAAGAATGTGATAAGCAAATTAAGGAATATGAAGTTAGAATATTCAATAAAAAGAAATCTATTGATACTCAGGTAAAGGAACTAGTTAAGATTTCAAATTTGAAGAGTTCCGGGAAAGGAATAAATTTTAGAGGACGTATGGAACTATTCAAAATAAAAATAAACTCGTATGGAGCAGACAATTGTAATCTGCATTACAGAGGTAGACTGTTGAATTATGAGTTTTATACAAATAGGCATCTGAATGGAAAATATATTTATAGTAAAGATACCATTGCTGTTGACTTGCTCATTGATGACAATGAGTTTATGATAAGATTAGGTACTAGAAGAAATTCTTCTGAAAAGAGCAAAGAAGTAGCAATAGCCGTTGATGGTGAATTCAGGCCAGGTAATACAACTCTTACTGCACCACATTGGCATATCTACAAAAAAATGCCTCTCTTAACAAGCGATGATGAAGTGATTCATATTATGAATGAATTGTTAGAAAAAATTAAGGCATACCGTAACAAAGAATTCCAGAAATAGCGTAGTTTTATATTCATTCAAGCCTCTGCCCCAAAACGGCAGAGGCTTGTTTTATCTTTGCGTTGAACTTTATAATATAGAAGACTATATTATTGATGATGTTATCAGACAATCATTGATAAAGTATAGTTAAAATGAAAAGCAAATGCGAAGATAACTGGCATGGAAACAAAAAAAGAGCAGTTACGGGAAATTGTAAAAACTGACATTGATTCTTTAAAGAATCTTGGTGTGAGTAAAAATATTCGTGAAAGAGAACTCGATTTTATTGAGAGGCGTGGGATGGAAGATTACTTCCTTGTTGCTCATCAATTTATGAATGAATTAAAGAAGAACGAGGCCATTCTCATCGGACCAGGTTGGGACTGGATGATAAGCTCCCACGTCTGCCGTTCTTTGGGGATTACAAATATTTGTCCACGTGATGTTTCCATGGATCCAATCTTAGTATGGGGAGATGACAAAAGTAAGCCTACAATAAGCATTGAGGTGGATGAAGACTCTTTCCACATCGTATTACGTAAGGCAATTATTTTTTTTGGCTATGATAATATCGCCAAGATGCCTGTCAATTCAAATGGTTTACGTTCTTGTGCCTTGCTGTTTTGTAATGACGGTATTGCTAACCATTTTCAAAGTGAAGAAATGACAGACCAAGATGGCTACAAGATTCTATGCACCAAAGAATACATCAAAGAGTGTGACAACAGAAGTGTTTTCCGTTTCAACATCTTACAATCCACGATTCTATCAAGCATAAAAAGAATTCAGGAACTGATTGTGAGTAACGGAAAAGAAGCGCCCAAGTTGTATGAAAATTGGATATGGAACGAGAATTATCGGCTTTTTCATGATGGTGAGTTAAGCGATATTCCATTGTTCAACTGCAAAAGTATTCAAAGAATGACCAAGATGCTGATGGCTAAACAACAATTTGGTTCATTCAATGAACTGCTTAATATTCAAGGTTTGTTAAGTTCAAGAGAAGGCCATACACTTTGTGATGAAGAAGCAATTGTTGAATATCAGCATGAACATGGCATCGGCACTATTATGGGAGAGACAAGGTATCCTTGGGGATTCTTGTTTCGAGAAGATGTTGCATGGGTCCTTCGTTATTGGGTTGGTCTCTCATGGCGTCAAACCGCTCACGTGATGTTGTTAGCGGATGCAAAATTGGAACGTGAGGCAGAGGTGCTAAAGCATATCTACTTGCAACAAGGAATGAACAATGGATTCAATGAAGCAGAATTGAATCGTATATGGAACTCCTTGTTCAAGAGAAAGACACAAAAGGCTTTACCGAGCAAAGCGCATTATTCAGGTCGAGTATATCTTTCCGTATTCTTGGCAAGGTTGAAGAATGAGTTTCCCAAAGAATTCAATATGATTCAATATGGCTTTTAATCACAAACTAAAATAATGCATTATGGGAGAAATAATAAAAATATTGAGAGAACTTGTTGAAAAGCGAGAAGGGCATCATGAAGTAGATGTTATGATCATCCATAAAGAACTCAACTTCATTGAGCGTCGTCAATTGGAAAACTACTTTTTGGTGGCTCATAAGTTGGTGGTGGAATTGAAAAGAGATGGCAACATCATAATTGGTCCTGGATGGGGTAGGATGATCAGCTCACACTTTTGTTACTCGCTTGGAATAACCAATATCTCTCCACGCAGTGTGGATGTTGACCCTATCTTGATTTGGGGTGATGACAATGGAGTTCCAACAATAGAAATCGAAGTGGATGAAGAGTCGTATCAACTTGTATTTCAAAAGGCCATTGAATTGTTTGGTTATGAGAATGTCGCAAGGATGCCCGTGATGAACAAAGAGAATCGGGATTTGAGCAACCATTCTTGGCTTGGAATCAAAGCCAATGGCGAAAAGGTGTCTCTGCATGCCTGCGCCTTGTTGATTTGTCTGGATGGGGTTGAGACGCATTTTGATGTGGATGAAGTTACAGACATGAAAGGCAATAAGATTCTTTGTGCAAAGGAGTTTGTTGAGGACTGCGACAACCAGAAGATTCTGCTCTTCAACGTGTTGACATCGGATGTCCTGACATGGATTAAGAGGATTCAAAAGCTATTGGATAGCAATGGCAAGGGATATCCCAAACTGTATGAAAAAACGATAAGGGAGGAAGATTACACTCTTTTCTATCAGGGGGATTTGAACGACATACCTGATTTCGATAGTCAGCTCATACAGGAAATCACGAAGAAGCTGATGCCTCCCAACAAGCGCTACGCCTTCGAAACACTCCTCAATATTCAAGCGCTCTACCTCATCGAGAAGTTGTATCAATCAGATGCAGTGAACAATTTTCTTGACGAGAAAAAACTTGCAGAATACCGACAAAAACATGAGGCTCATCCCTTCCTCATAATGCACTCTTATGGATTTCTATTCGCTGAGGATGCCGCTTGGTGGTTTCATTGTCGTACAGGGCTTCCATGGGTGCAGACCACAAAAATACTACAAGCCGCCATTGCAAACAAAGAGCAGGAAGTGGCAGAATTGAAACAATTCTATTTGCGTCAAGGGACCGAAAACGGCTTCAAGGAATCAGACCTCAAACGTATTTGGGACTCACTGTTCAGCAGAACACTTATACGGAGCAAGGCGCATCTTGCCGGACGATTATATCTTTCTGTCTACTTGGCAAGGTTGAAGAATGAGTTTCCTGAAGAGTTCAGCACAACAAAAGAAGAGTTTGTATCCTTTGAGTAGGACTCTGTTTAGGCATTTAGGTCAAACAGGAAAGAAAAATTCAACGCTTGGCATACTGGGCATACGTGTCGATTAATCCAACCCTTCTCTCGCGCATCTGCACGAATAGTTGCCGTCTTGCCTTGAGCAGTTCAATGTCGAGGAGCATGTTGGTCCTGGCATCCAGTTGTGTATTGTCGATGTAGTCGATTACTGCAGCCAGATGATTGATGACCTCTTTGAAGGCGGCACTCTCTGGGATTTTCTTTGATATGAGTTCCTTTTCGAGTTCGATGTTCGGGTCACCATCGGCAATGCCATAGTCGGTTTCTGATTCTAAGGATTCCTGAAGGCTGTTGATCTCATTGTCAAATTCCAGGATGATTTGGAAATAGCGGTTGATCATCTCGTCATTTGCCATCTGTCTTTTTTCAGCCAGGGTGGGGGAGTGCTCCTCATCCTGCTTTTGCTGTTCATCGCTTTGTTTCCTAATCACTCTTTTCTTGCCGAAGAAGAATCTTGCTTGGTCGAAAAGGGCTTCCATGTCCTCTGTCCTTGAGTTCAGTTTTCCCAGTTGTTTGACGATGGCGTTGGGAGTCCGGTTGAAATGCTCCGCGAGCTGGAAGATGTTCCAGCCTTCAAGGAATCTCTTCTGCAGCATCTCACCATCTTCTTTGGACCATCTTCGGCCATATTCAGTAGCCACCTGGGTGATGGTCTTCGTCTGGTCGTAATAGCCATCGTTCATCCGTCTCTTGCTATTGGGGTTTTCAAGTCCGGACAAGAGCCGTGTGCGCAGGAGCACGGCCATGGGGGTGCGGTCGAGTTCTTCGGAAATCTTTTGCAGGGAGTCGCCCTCGGTGGCCATGCGCTGAAGGGTCGCGTCATCCTGGGAGGTCCATTTCTTTATCTTATTCATGTGGTATGATTTTGGTGCTGTTAGTTTTGTTGATGGAAAAGTGGTGAGAATGATGCCTGTATTCGCTGTCAACCTTCATTCGTCGTAGCGGTGGATGGTATCTTCGAGCATCTGCCGCACCTTGTCGGCCAGCCATTGGGGTTGCAGGACCTTGATTTGGCTTGAGCGTGAGAGGAGGTGTCCCATGAAGTCGAGGGTGGGTCGCAGCCACAGTTCAAAATCCGCATATTCTTTTCCTTCGGACACCACTTTTTGTGAGTGGTGGAAGGGCAGGTCGCGCATATAATAGCGCTCATTTCCGAAAGCGCGGATGATGACCCGCTGCAAGGGAGTGTCGTTGTCCTTCACGATGCCGAAACACTCCCAGAAATACTCCGATGCGTCGAAGTCCTTTAGGATGGAGAACGTCTCTTCCGTCATGGAGATGTCCAAGATGCGGTCGAAGGAATAGACCCTGAACTCATCTTCCTCCTGATGTGCGAGCACATACCACCGTCGGTGGTAGAGCTTGATGCAGTAGGGTTCTATCTTCACTTCCTTGGTTGTCTCCGTGCCATATTTCCTATAGTGGATGATGGCACGGAGGTTCTTCCTCATGGCTTCTACGATTTCTGTCAGGATGGTTCCTGCGGCAGGGATGGTCTCCAGCAGGATGCGGTCTTGCAGGCTAAGGCTCTCGAAGACCACGTTGCTGACGGAGAGCGTTGACAGCATCCAGTTCTGTATGGTGTCCTCACGCAGGACATCCTCATTGCCGATGTAATAGCGGTATCCTCCGCGTCGTTTGCAGTCGATGATGATGCCGAAGATGTCCTCTATGGCCACCCTGTGGCGGTTGAATGTGCTCCTGGCCATCTCAACGCCCTGGCTCATGTCTGTCTGCAGCCATTTCTCGTTGATGTCGTTTAATGATATATATCCGGCCTGGTGGATGGTGTTCACCAGCCAGATGTATTCCTTGAAGAGTTCAGGCGTTTTCATAGAAATAAGTTTTTAGGTGCAAATTTAGGGCGTACTTGTGCCAAATCGTGGGACATCTGAGAGAAAAATGATGATTATTTCATTTTTTCTTAGTGGCAGGATGATTAAACGAGTCAAGTCGTGATACAAGCAAACTGAAAATGACAAAGACTTATACGCTTTATTTCTGATAAATGTTTTAGAGAAAAGTGTGGCAGGTGTGACTGACGGATGATGTTCAGAAAGGGATGAAAACCTGAAAAGTGATATCTTTTTGAAAAATGAGTAAAACGTGTGCCGTGATTTGGGACATGTTGGGTTTACCTTTGCAAAAATGAAGTAGGAAATTAGCATTCAAGTAATCGCTTTCTATCTGTATAAATGTGTAAAGGTTGAACGAAAAATGTTATTGATATGAAAAGATTTCTATGTTCTTTTATGCTGTGTGTGATGGTCTGCCTGGTTTGCAGTGCCCAGTCGTATAAGGAAGTCTTTGCAGAAGGCAGGAAAACACTTTCCTTCGGACTGCATTTCGGTGCCATCGGACAGGCGCAGGATCTTGGACTGCAGATTATCGTGGGAAGTGTGACCTTCTATAACGTGTATGTGGACTTCGGGGGCTGGCCACAGGCCCATGGCAGTGACGTGAGGATTGACAAATGGGATGAAGACAGGGCTTATCTTTTTCATGCCGGCTATCAGTTGCCCGTCACACGCTGGCTGAAGGTCACGCCGATGATAGGCTATGCTTGTGATGAGACGGGGTATACAGACGGCTCAGACTGGAGAGTCACCGATAGTGGCATCCACAACAAGTTCCATGCAGACAAGGAGGTCAAGGGCTTTGATTATGGAGGCCAGGTTACTTTCGCCATACCTGTCGGCAAGAGGACGGATTTACATCTGATGGGCACCTATACGAAGTATTGCTGGTATGGGGGAATAGGTTTGGGAGTGAAAATGTGAAAAACGTTGATTATCGGTATATGCCGATGATATAAGTGAGCTGCATCCAAGAAGGAAAAGAACAGTATGCCTTATCCTTTTTGGATGCAGATTCTTTGTTTTAGGGTGGAAAGGAGAAACCGTGGGGAAGATTATCTGATTTTGCCTGCTACCTGGACGAGGCGTTCATAGACCCGTTTGCCCAACAGTTCAGCACCTTCAGCGTCGAAATGCAGCCTATCACGCTGTATGGTTAAGTCGCTGGCATCCACGACATGGAAATTGGGGTCCTCTTCCGCCAGGCGGTGCAATGCCCTTACGATTTCCTCGCTGCGGTCACGGCTTTTGTTGGAGAACGTGCCGCAGATGAAGGGGAGATGTGCGTAGCGCCTGTCACCCGTCTTCTCCACGAGATAGTTGCGGACGTAGGCGACCACGGCCTTCAGGTTGTCGTAATAATGGGCGGCCATCTTCTTGTCGCTCTCCCCTTGGTGCCAGAGGAAGGCTTTTATTTCGAAACCGCCTTTGTGGCATGACAGTTCATTGTCGATGCACGCCCCGATATTCTCCGTGAAAGCCTTCAGCAGCGACTTGCCGCCCTTGTCGGCGGCGGCATTGGCTGCCAGGTATTCGGGAGATGCGTTCCAATACATTCCGCTGGTGCTCACGCATGCCGTATCGATGGCCGTACCGCCCAATGACTCTTTGATGACATAGAAGTCACGTTTGGCATGTTGGTCGATAAGATAGTAGACCACGGCGTCATACCCCCACCGCTCTTTGTTGTCGGGCTTTGCCACGCGGGGCCAGAACCGCTCGAAGCGACCGCCGCCCGAGATTGTGTCGCTGCCATACGACCACAGGCAGTGTCGGTAGCCATCCTTCTTGACATAGTCGGGAAGATCGTTGTTGCTCACCCGTCCGTCCGTGTTCGACTGTCCGGCTGTGATGATCACGCTCACCGGTTTCTTCTGTGCGTATGTTCCCAGACAGATGCAAAGGAAAAGAAATGATATGATCCAATATCTCATGGCAAATAGTACACTACAGTTCTATCACGTGGGGTGTTACGTTCGTATCGTGGGTGGCGAGACTTTCCAGGCAGTCGGGCGACATGCTCTGTTCCCTGATCCATTGCAGTGACTGCCGCTGCAGGTTCTTGTCCAGCGAGATGCCGGAGGTGATCATGTCACGCCATGACTTGGTGGCATAGCCGCCGTCGGCGAAAAGCAGGACGAACTTGTTCCTTCTGTCCTTTGTCACGATGCGTCCTTCACCCAGCATGCCCAGATGGCTCTTGTCCATGATGGTGTTCTTGACTTTCAGTGCGCAGAGGCCCTCGCTGTGGCCGGGGATGTTCACCATCACCAGGCTGCCGTCGCCCAGCACGTCATACGACTTGCCGACAGGCCCTTCCGTCCCGTTCCAGTTGAATGTTCTGAGGTCGACACCTTGCCACCACCGTTTTTGGAACCTGATGCGGATTTGGGGACTCATCCGCTTCGTGCCCTCCATCTCCGCCTTCGACACGAGGATGTGCTTCGCGTCGGACACCAGCCTCAGGCCGTTGGCGTGGTCGCAGTCCAGGTGCGACAACAGCACGTAGTCCAGGTCGGATGGCTTGTAGCCCAGCTTGGCCAGCTGCTCGTCGATGGCCTCGCCTTTGGCGATGCGTCCCTGGTTGATCTGATATAAAAACCATGAGCCGAGCGACTTGACTTGCGCCCGTTTGTCATACACGCCCTCGGGCGACATCTCTCTGTGCCATCCCGTGTCGAAAAGGATGAGTCCCTTGGGGTGTTCGATGAGGAAACTGAACACAGGCAGCCATATCCACTTGCTCTTGGGCGTGGTCACGCCCGATGCCTTGATGATGCTGCAGTTGTCGCCGCCAAAGGGGAGATAGGGCGAGACACGCACCTCACCTGTTCTCAGAACATGAATCTTTATCTTTTCCATAGGTTAGCACAATGATGTGCAAAGATAGCAAAAAAAACGAAATGTCGGGCTGAAAGAGTAACTTTGTCTTCAACGAAGTTACTCCGTCTCGTAGACGCACGACTATATCCTTGATGAAATCGGTTTTCATCAAGGACGGAAAGAATTGATGCTGTTGATGGAGGAAAAGAGAAATTGTTAGAAAAAGAATATTTCGGACCGGCTGAGTTCTGACCGATTCCTTACCGCCGTTTTCGTTCCTTTTGGCCCTTAGACACACCCATATTTCTATAGGTAGGTGGCATACGGACAGGTTTGGAAAACCTGCAAACACTACTCTCACACTATGTAAAGTACTCCTTTCACCCTTGGCTCTTGCGGATGCAGAGGCTGCCGCCTCTTACCAATTGACTACTCGTTTCGTTTTGAAGTTTTCCTTGCGGTACTCGCCCCATCCACGTATTGCAGTGGAACAACCGTATTTTCGTACGAGAGTGCACAACACTTTTGCTGATACGAATGAAGAATGGATGTAGAAGGTCCATCTTCCCATGT
>Ga0247611_10004470_pt1 | contig 19348 bp, 19 predicted proteins | sample 177DNAGHGhighgp2_FD_192422 | JGI IMG/M metagenome (GOLD analysis project Ga0247611, IMG submission 192422) | Sheep rumen microbial communities from Palmerston North, Manawatu-Wanganui, New Zealand - 1770 DNA GHGhigh gp2 | ecosystem: Host-associated > Mammals > Digestive system > Stomach > Rumen...
TCGGCATTTATATTTCCCGAAAATAAGGAGGACGTTCTAAATGATCTGGAACTCGCACTCACGGGACGTGCCCGAGGGAGCGCATGCGTTTCTCGGAGCAAGTAAATATAGCTGGATCAATTACGATGACGACAAGATAGCTATTGCATATCGAAACTTTCTGGCTACGCAAAGAGGAACGGTCTTGCATGCATTTGCTTGCAACTGTATTCGGCTTCACCAGAAATTACCGAAGTCAAAAAAGACTTTGAACATGTATGTCAATGACGCTATTGGATTTAAAATGCGGCCTGAACAGCCGCTTTTTTATTCGCCTAATTGCTTTGGCACTGCTGACGCCATAAGCTTCAAAAATGATTTTTTACGAATTCATGATTTGAAGACTGGATCTAATCCGGCGTCTATGCACCAGCTTGAAGTGTACGCCGCTTTGTTCTGTTTGGAATACGGTCATAAGCCCGGCGAAATCGGCATGGAGCTTCGCATTTATCAGAACGATGATGTGCTTATAGGCCAGCCGACAGCAACTGACATCGCCCCGATAATAGACAAAATAATTCGCTTTGACAAAATAATAACCGCCATTAAAGAAGAGGAGAATTGATATTTATGGACGACGTGTTAATGCACTACGGCACTCCTCATCAAGGAGGCGAATCGCATTCAGGGCGTTACCCCTGGGGTTCTGGCGAGAATGGATATCAGCGTTACGGAGATTTCTATTCTCGTTACAACAATCTCAAGAAACAGGGATTTACCGAAAAAGAGATTGCTGAGAAACTCGGTTGTGTCAACCGATGGGGTGAACCGTCAACGACCATTTTGCGAGCAAGATATTCTAATGCCAAAGCCGAAAAGAGAGCTGTGGATCGAGCTAACGCCATGCAGTATAAAGAGCAGGGTCTGAGCGTTAGTGCTATTGGCAGAGAAATGGGTATCAACGAATCTTCTGTAAGATCGTTACTTGATGAGGCTAAAGCTGATCGAAACGATTTAACAAGAAGCACAGCTAAGCTTCTCGGCAAGTTCGTTGACGAAAAAAAGTTCGTTGATATTGGTCCTGGCGCTGAGCTGGAGCTTAATGTGTCAAGAACTCGCCTCAAGAATGCGATAGCCCTTCTAGAAGAAGATGGCTATCAGGTCGGCTCTGTTTACATCGATCAGATGGGAACAAACCATAAAACTACAATCAGCGTTTTATATCCTCCAGGCGTTGATTACAAGACTTTACTCGACAACAAATACAACATCGTCGAGATTGGTCAAAGCAAAGTCTATAACGAAGATGGAACGATAGGAAAGCTTGGTCTTGAGAAAGGTCTCACTAATATAGATCCATCTAGAGTGAAGATATTGTACAACGAGGAAGGCGGCATAAAGAAAGACGGACTGATCGAGCTTAGAAGAGGAGTAGATGATATTTCTCTTGGAAACGCTAAGTATGCTCAGGTTCGTATAGCAGTAAACGGTACACACTACATTAAGGGAATGGCTTGCTATTCGGACAACTTGCCGGATGGCGTTGATATTTTGTTCAATACTAACAAGCATCTTGGTACGCCTATGCTCGGCGATAAAGATAATACTGTATTGAAGCCGTTAAAGAACGATCCTGACAATCCGTTCGGAGCAACAATAAAAGGCGAAGATAGCCTGATCAAAGCTCAAAGATATTATACCGATAAAAAGACAGGCGAACGGAAGCTATCCGCTATCAATGTTGTCAATGAGGAAGGAGACTGGAATGAATGGTCGAGAAACCTTCCTTCACAGTTTTTATCAAAACAATATTTGCCCCTTGCCAAGAAACAGCTGGCTTTGGCCGCAGCAGATAAGAAAGCGGAGTTTGATGAGATTTGCAGTTTAACAAATCCCACGATCAAGAAGAAGCTTCTCGAATCATTTTCGGATGACTGTGATGCATCCGCAGTTCATCTTAAAGCTGCTGCCTTACCGAGACAGAAGACTCATGTGCTTTTGCCGTTCACCGATCTCAAGGACAATGAGATATATGCCCCTAACTACAGAGAAGGCGAGCAGGTGTGTTTGGTTCGTTTCCCACACGGTGGGATATTTGAGATACCAACTCTTACGGTTCGTAACAAGGGAACTGCAGCCAGTAAGATAATCAAGAATGCGGTCGACGCTGTCGGCATCAATTCAAAAGTTGCTGAGCAGTTGTCCGGCGCCGATTTCGATGGCGATACTGCACTTGTCATACCAGTAGGGAGCAAAGTCAAGGTGCGAACGTCTGATCCACTTGACGGGCTTAAAGGCTTTGACCCAAAAGAAAGATATCCTTACTACGACGGCATGAAGGTAATGGCCGAGCGAACCAAACAGATCGAGATGGGTAAAGTAACAAACCTCATCACGGACATGACTCTCAAGGGAGCTACTGAGCCGGAGTTGGCTAGAGCTGTTCGGCATTCAATGACCATCATAGACTGTGTCAAGCATAGGCTTGATTACAAGACGTCGTATGAAGAGAATGGTATAGCCGAACTAAAGCAGAAATACCAGAACGGTGGCGGCGCAGCCACATTGATATCTAGGGCCAAGAATTCAATGCGTGTTCCTGTTCGTAAAGTAAGGACCGGAATCAATTCAATGAATACTGATCCTGAAACTGGCGAGCGTATTTGGACTGAAACTGGTGAGACGTATACCAAAACCAAAGTGTTAAAGGATGGTACTGTCAAGACCAAGACAGTGGTTCGTACCGAGGAAATTCCGAAGATGGAGGGAACGAACAACGCTTTTACCCTTACTTCTGGAGGTAGCGAAAAGAATCCTGGTACACCAATGGAAGCGGCGTATGCCACGTTTGCCAATCAGATGAAAAGTCTTGGAAATCAAGCGCGTAAGGAATACCTTGCCACGGAGCCGCTCAAGTATAACCCCGAGGCCAAGAAGAAGTATGCTAAGGAAGTTGCCGAACTTAATGCGGCTTTGAATGTTTCTCTCAAGAATGCACCTAAAGAAAGACAGGCGCAGCTTCTTGCAAACAGAACAGTTTCCGAAAAAGTCAAGAACAACCCGGATTATTACGATGAAGATGACCATCTCAAGAAATTAAAAGGTCAAGCGCTTAACAGCGCAAGATCTATCGTCGGTGCCAAGAAAGAGCTTATTGATATTTCGGATAGGCAATGGGAAGCCATACAAGCGGGCGCCATCAGTGACCACAAGCTGGCTGCTATTCTTGACAATACGGACATTGATATTTTGAAACAGCGGGCTACGCCTCGTGCTACTAGTACCGTTAGCCCTGGCAAAGAGGCCAAGATACGGGCCATGCTCAATTCTGGTTACTACACCACTGCCGAAATAGCGGAAGCTACTGGTGTGTCTACATCAACAGTATCCCGTATGTCTAAGTGAAAGGAGGAGATTGTATGACTAAGCATATGCTATCTACTATAGACAATCCATATAATCCTTTTACAGAGTATGACAAATGGGCTGATTTCGATGAAGTACAAAAAGGCTATTACTCTGCTGCTTATCTAGGTCGTGTTGCTCTTACATCGCACACTTTGTCTGATGAAGAAAACGATGAAGAAAGAGAAAGAGCAATAAAAGAGATTGTCGATTTAGATCCTTTTGGCCTTTACATTCGTGTTACAGAAGACATGGTCATTCATCCAATTGAACTCCCCACCGAATAGAAAGGCAGTCTGTAACTGTAGGCAACATGCTTACTGCACTATCACCCTGTAATAGTAATACATGCCCCATATGAGTGGTAATTAGTCCAATGCTATTACTAAAGCTAATCTGTAGTCTAATAGGTTTCTATTTCTATTGCCTTTGCATATACATTGCATCATGCTTCGTTCTTGTTAGCTTTATAGCATTATTAGTTTATGGTTTGTTAGTATTGTTGTTCTAATACAAACAATATTGTGCAAAGTGAATAGCAAAGTGTAATGCTTTGTGTTCGCTTAACGCACGAATGCATAAAAAGCTTTTCATGTGTAACGAAATAGAATTGTAATGTTTGCAAACAAATAACTAAAACCAAACTTCCAGAACTCTCTCTGTGCACAGCGCAAATATCAAGGCCGCAGACCGGCCCTGCTTCGCCGTGTACAGGGGGAGGGGTCTGGAAAAATACACCCCCCTATTCATCGCCGGCCTCTTCAAAAATTCCCCGGGGGTGATATTTTGGTGTTTTTTGTGGGGGTATGTTGGCTCTTCTCCTTTCACCTTTGGCTGTCTCCTCCACTTTCCGAATAACAGTCAAGGGCTTTCGATATTGGCTCCAACATACCTCTACAAAAGACACTAAAAACTAGTCAAAAGGAAGTGGAGAATGAAAGAAAGTAGAACAAAACAGGTTAAAACCAATACAGGTCCACGTGGAAGGACAGCAAAAACCATTGAGTCTCGCGAAAATCAGATGATTGCGCTGGCTATGAACCGGGCGGAAGAGCGTTTACGTGACGGCACAGCCTCTGCGCAGGAAATTGTTCACTTCTTGAAGCTTGGTTCTACTAAAGAACGCCTGGAGAAGGACCTTCTCAGGAAGCAGAACGAGTATCTGACAGCCAAGATAGAGGCGATCCAGTCTTCGAAGAACTCTGAAGAGATGTATGCTGAGGCTATTAAAGCTCTCCAGACATACGGCGGAACGAAGGATGATTAGACGATATTCTGAACTTCGAGCATTAAGCACGTTCGAAGAAAGATTCGATTATCTTCGTCTTGCTGGGATCGTAGGCAACTCAACCTTTGGGTATGACCGCTATCTTAATCAGATTTTGTATCACGACGCCGAGTGGAAGCGAGCTCGTAATATTGTTATTGCTCGTGACAACGGATGTGACCTTGGTGTGCCAGGCTTTGAGATATTCGACAAGGTTATTGTTCATCATATGAATCCAATAACCATGGAGATGATCAATGCTCGGGATCCTAAGGTGTTTGATCCGGAGTATTTAATAACCGTATCCCATAGAACGCATAACGCAATCCATTATGGTACGGACATGCGAAGCATTAAAGGACCAACAGTTAGAACAAAAAATGACACTTGTCCGTGGAAGTAAAGGAGGCGGCGATGAGTACAAGCGTTCTTGATTCGACAAAGAAAAAGCTAGGTCTTACGGCTGACTATCAGTATTTCGATGAAGACCAACTTTACGACTATATTAATCTTGCATTTTCGGAGCTTCATCAGCTTGGCGCAGGGCCAGCAGCCGGCTATTATGTCGACGATCCGCTAGATGACTGGAACGGGTTTACTCAGGACATCCCGCTTCAGAACTTGGTTAAGTCGTATGTGTATATTCGTGTACGACTTTTGTTCGATCCGCCAACAACTTCTTTCGTTCTCGACTCTTTGAACAAACAGCTCGATGAGCTCAAGTGGCGGATTAATGTGTACGTTGATCCTAGCAATACATTTTCATCAGAATAAAGGAGGTGACTAGCGTGGAACAGTATACAGGCACCTCAGAAATGCAGCAGTCTGGCATCTACTATGGTACGAGCGTCCTCATCGATAATTCTGGCAAACGTGTAGACGAACTCGAGCATCACGGCATTCTTGGCATGAAGTGGGGTGTGCGTCGATTCCAGAATACTGATGGCACTAGAACGGCTCTTGGCAAAAGAAGAGAGCGGCAGAACGATGCCAGCGCTGAACGGTCTTCTCGCGAGAGAATAAGACGTAGCCTTCGTCGCGAAAAGACGCCGGAAGAGCTGGAAGCCGAAAAGCAGAAGCTCATTAATTCTGGAGATCTTAAAAAGATTTACAAGAACCGCAGCACGCTCACTACACAGGAACTAAAGACGGCAATAGACCGTGCTAATGCAGAACGTCAGATTCGGGATGCGCTAGAACGAGATCGTCAGACCAGAAAGAAAAATGCTGAAGACGAAAGTGCCAAGCTTCGCGCCGACGAAGCAGACCGCCTTCTTAAAACCGGCAGCGCTAAAGAGATTTACGAGAATCGCGCGTCATTAAGCAATGCCGATATTCAAAATGCGCTTAATCGCTTAAACAATGAGAAGACTCTTAAGTCGCTTACCATGGCTGATGTTAAAACTGGCGTCGATAAATTAGCTGAGCTAGGCGAAAAAGCAATGAAGGTTCGTACTGCGTCTGAAAATTTCATCAACCTGTATAATACCGTCGCCAAGGTCAACAACTCTCTCTTTGACACTGAGCTTCCGATTATCGGTGAAAAGAAGAGCAAAGTGAACGCTGCTATTGACAGTCTTGTTAAGTCTGGCAACATGACTGCTATTTTAGCCAACAAGACTAAACTCACGACGCAGGAGTTTAATGACGCTTACAACAGGGCAATAAAAGAGCGCGCTATGCGAAAGAATCTTGCCGACGACGCTGCTGCAAAGGAAACCGCTAAGGCAAATGCCGAAACAGCCAAAGCGACTGCCAAGGAGGCTAAAGCGAGAGAACGCGAAGAGAAGACTAATGAAGCTCTAAAGGACGGCGGTATTTCTGCGGAAGAAGCTCGCTACAGATCAGAAATGCGAGCTAGAGAAGAAAAAGTTGCGCGGGAAAGAGAGAAAGCGGACAAACTTATTGCGCAGGATAAGGCTGATTACGAAGCAAGAAATAAAGCTCGAGAGGTTGTTGAAGAAACTACACGCAGAAATCAAGAGTTTGCTGAGCTTAGAGAAAGAAACACCAGTGCGTGGGAAGTTGTAAATTCTGGTTACGATTATCTTCGCAAGAATGGTTATCTGTAATAGAAGGAAGGGGCTTTATTGTGCTATCTAATACTGCTACTCCTATCTATTACGGACAGTTTCGAGATGCGGTAATAAGAGGCAAGATACCAGTCTGCCGTGAGATTAGCATGGAGATGAATCGTATCGATAATCTTATTGCCGATCCAGAATACTATTACGACGATACCGCGGTTGAAGGCTGGGTAAAGTATTGCGAAGAAGAATTAACGTTAACTGATGGCACAGATCTCCATTTGTTGGACACGTTTAAACTATGGGGCGAGTCTATATTTGGCTGGTATTACTTTATTGAGCGTTTGGTTTGGGAACCAAGTCTGCACGATTACGTTCATAAGGTAATAAAGAAGCGCTTGGTCAACAAACAGTATCTAATCGTGGCTAGAGGCGCAGCAAAATCGATGTATGCCTCATGTATACAGAGCTACTATTTAAACGTGGACACTTCTACTACCCATCAGATAACAACGGCGCCAACGATGAAACAGGCCGAGGAAGTTATGTCGCCGATTAGAACTTCAATAACTCGCGCGAGAGGCCCCCTGTTCAAGTTTCTTACAGAAGGTTCCATTCAGAATACCACTGGTTCTAAAGCGAATCGGCAGAAGTTAGCGTCAACTAAGAAGGGCATAGAGAACTTCCTTACTGGTTCTCTTCTCGAAGTTAGGCCGATGAGCGTGGATAAACTCCAGGGTTTGCGACCGAAGATTTCAACAGTTGATGAATGGCTCTCGGGAGACATTAACGAAGATGTCGTTGGCGCTATCGAGCAGGGTGCCTCGAAAATGGACGATTATTTAATAGTCGCGACAAGTTCCGAAGGCACGGTGCGAAATTCTGTTGGTGATACAATCAAAATGGAGCTTATGGACATACTTACCGGTAAGTATCGTAATGACCACGTGTCTATTTGGTATTACAGATTAGACGAAGTCGAGGAAGTGGCTAATCCAGAAATGTGGGTTAAGGCTAATCCGAACTTGGGGCTTACGGTTACATACGAAACTTATCAGCAAGATGTGGAGAGAGCCGAAAACGCTCCTGCTACTAGAAACGACATTTTAGCCAAGCGTTTTGGAATACCGATGGAAGGTTATACATATTTCTTCACGTACGAAGAAACGTTACCGCATAGACATCGAGATTTTTGGAAAATACCGTGTGCGCTTGGTGCAGACCTTTCACAGGGAGACGACTTCTGTGCGTTCACATTTTTGTTTCCACTTTCTAACGGTTGCTTTGGAATAAAAGCGCGTTCATATATTTCCAGCATGACATACAATAAACTTCAGTCTGCCATGAGGCATAAGTACGAGGAGTTTATTAAAGAAGGTAGCCTTATCATTCTTGAAGGAACCGTTCTAGACATGATGGAGGTGTATGAAGATCTGGATGCGTACATTGTCGATGTGGGATACGACATACGGTGCTTTGGCTTTGACCCATATAACGCCAGAGAATTCGTTACCAGATGGGAACAAGAAAACGGTCCATTCGGCATAGAGAAAGTAATACAGGGATCTAAGACGGAATCCGTTCCTTTAGGCGAACTTAAAAAGCTTGCCGAGGAGCGGATGCTTTTATTTGACGAGTCTTTGATGTCTTTTACGATGGGGAACTGTGTTGTCCTAGAAGATACTAACGGCAATCGAAAACTGCTTAAAAATCGTTACGAAGATAAAATCGATAACGTTTCGGCGATGATGGACGCATACATTGCTTACAAACTCAATAAGGAGGCTTTTGAATGAGATGAGAAATGAACTTTATCATCACGGTGTCAAAGGCCAAAAATGGGGTGTAAGGCGTTATCAGAACTACGACGGTACTAGAACAGCGTTGGGAAAACGCCATTCTTACGTTGGAGAAGGTCGAATTGATACCATTGGCGACGTTGTTCGTCAGGCTTCGACGATGAAGCTCGGTGAATTATCCGATTACGTTCAAACGTATGCGCTTGGCAAAAATCGTGTAGACACTTTTCTAAAAGCCGGAACTGAGTTTTCTAGAATTCAGAACAACAGCTTATATGAACCGGACCATGCATTATATACGACTTACAAAAAGCATGATAACGAGCAGTATACTGGTTTGTTTGGAAAGAATCTACAGAAGAGGGCTAATGCTGCGGCGCGTTACGCAGAACGAACTGGAGCTGAGAATGCCGATGAGCTTAGAAAGCAGGCTGATAACATGAAGATCTACCAGCTTAGCATGAAAGCTACGGCTAAGCTTAAGATACCATCAGATCAAGCTGTTGCGAAAACCGTTGGTGATTTGTCCAAGGACAAAGAATTTAGAACGAATCTATCTGCTTCTATTGCTGATTCTAAAAGCAAAATGCTGAGACCATCACAGCAAATACTTTTTAATAGAGCGGAGAAGATTATTAAGCGAGATCCAGAAACCTGGAGCGATGACAACAAAGATACCGTTGCTAAAGCTTTCAATCTCAGTCTGACAAATCATAATGAGCAGGAAATTTCTGCGCAGTCTAAGTTTTACGATTCGCTGAAGAAGCAAGGGTATAGTGCGTTAATCGACATAAACGATAAAGAGTACAGTTCATATCATGCAAAACGACCAGTAATCGTTTTCGATACCGACAAACTTAGCTTGCAATCTGTAACCGCAGTTCCGTCAGAAAAGATTGATAGACTATATTCTCGCTACAATGCCGAACGTATAGCGAAAGATGCTATTGCCAACGTCATTGATGTACCTAAGAAATTTGGTCAGGCGAGACTTGCTGACGCCGAGGACTATGTCGATGAAAAAACTAAGCAATATCTAAGGAGCTGAACACAAGATGAATGTTGTTATAGAGCATAGTGCCAAAGGTACTTCGTGGACTAAGAAAAAACACAAGTACCTAAAAAAAGTGGGGACGCGCTATTACTACAAAAAAGAGAAGAGTAATGCTCCCGATTACGAACACATGACACAGGAGGAGCTCGAAGAGCAGTATAACTTAGCTACCGGTAAAATTTCCAGCGAACACTCTAAGTTGAAAACCTATAGAGAACTTATGTCGCAGGCAGCTACGGAAGAAGATCGAGCGTATTACCAGAAGCTTATCGATGAAGGACATCAGAATATCGAAAATGCTACTTCGGAGGCCAATAAGATTGCGAAGCACCTGAATCGTAAAGCCGAGGAAAATTGGAAGAAAGAAAGACGCCGAGCGGAATTCGATAGTTTTAGAAATAGCCCCATCGACTATACTGCGGAACGTATCATGAAAAAAATTAACAGCTCGCTTAAGCATTCGGGCGACTGCGCTGTTAAAAGGAGGACTATGTCCACTTGGGTCGTCCGGCGTCACGATGATTATCTCGTGCATCATGGCGTGCAAGGAATGAAATGGGGTGTCCGGCGTTATCAGAATTCTGATGGATCGCTTACGGCCGCTGGCAAAATTCGATATAAAACTCAGTCTGTTCCGAGTCGCGTTCTTCGCACTATTTTTAACGGCGACGTTGGGCAGAGAGCGGCTGTTGGGTTTAACAAAGGATACAGGAAAGATAAGGCGGCATTAAAAGCCGACTATCGTGCAAAGCTTAAAAAGCTAGACCGAAAATCGGGCGACTTTAGAGCAAACAAAGCGAAGCTCAAGGCCGAGTATAAGTCTCGGAAGACGCAGGCGGCAATAGACACGGCTGACGCTATTTTTGGCAATCAGAGCCACGAGCTTAATAAAAAGATTCACAGCGAGTCGGCAGGTAAAACGTTTGTCAAATCTATACTACTCGGCTCTTATGGTTCTCTTGCCTACAACGAGGCACGAGTTAACGCCAAGGCCGGTCGAGGAAGATCGTTCGTTAATAGTATTCTTGCTAATGCTGCGAATAGTCTGACGGGCGGAACTCTTAGTGTCGCGGATACGCTGGTTCGACGCCAGACAGGAAACTTCACCAAAGATCGAATGGAAATGGCAGAGTATAAGAAGGAACAGCGAGAGCAGCGACGTCTCAAGCGAAGAACGCGAGGTTAAATCAAAATGGCCTTTACAGACACATTGCAGCATGCCTGGAATGCTTTCCTATCCAGGGAACCGACTTACACCAATAGAGATCTAGGCTATTCGAGCTCGTATCGTCCGGATCATATCCGCTTTTCCAGAGGTAATGAGCGCTCTATTGTGACCGCGGTTTACAATCGTATTGCTATCGATGTCGCCTTGGTGAACATAGAGCACGTTAGACTTGATGAAAACGGACGCTACACCGAAACTATTAAGTCTAAATTGCAGAATGCTCTTAGTTTGGATGCAAACATCGACCAGACTGGACGAGCTTTTATGCTTGATTTAGTCATGTCCATGTTTGATGAAGGCGTGGTGGCAGTTGTACCGATCGATACGACTTATGATCCTATACACACGGATTCGTATGATATCAAAACGATACGTACTGGAAAAGTTGTTGAATGGTTTCCGCAGCACGTCAAAGTGAATGTGTACAACGAAAAAATTGGAAGAAAAGAAGACATTTTACTTCCTAAAAAGATGGTGGCTATCATCGAAAACCCGTTGTATAACGTCATGAACGAGCCAAACTCGACTCTTCAGCGGCTTATCAGAACGCTTAATCAGCTCGATCTTATAAACGGGCAGACAACTTCTGGAAAATTGGATCTCATTATCCAGCTGCCTTACGTTATAAAATCGGATGCAAGAAAAGTTCAGGCGGAAGCTCGGCGCGCTGAGATTGAGCGACAGCTTACCGGTTCTAAGTACGGCATAGCGTATACAGATGGCACTGAGAAAATTACTCAGCTAAATCGTTCTATCGATAATCAGCTTTGGTCGCAGGTAAAAGACCTTACCGACATGCTGTACGCGCAGCTTGGACTTTCGCAGGCGATTTTCGATGGAACTGCTGATGAAGCGGCGATGCTCAATTACTATAATCGTACGATAGATCCGATTCTGCTGGCGATTACTGAAGAGATGGAGCGTAAGTTCCTCACCGCTACTGCTAGAACGCAGGGACAGGCCATTCGTTACTTCCGTGATCCGTTCAGACTTGTACCGATTAGTCAGATCGCAGACATTGCTGATAAGTTCACTCGTAACGAGATCGCTACTTCCAACGAGATGCGTGCCGAGATTGGGTGGAAGCCTGCCGATGATCCTGAAGCTGATGAACTTCGCAACAAGAATCTTAACAAGACCGACAATCCGATGGAAGAGATACCGATGGATGAAGAGGAAATCGACGAAACCGAGATGGACGACGAAGAGATGCCAGTGGATGATGAAGAGCTAGAAGATACCGAGACGGAAGACGATCCTCGCTTTGACGAATTCCTGGAGAAAGTTAGAAAGATTCTCGGAGGATGATGCATGAGCGATTATCTCATTCATTACAAAAATCCTTACTACAATAAGGAAAAAGCCAAAGCGTATAACCATTGGTATTACGAGACGTACATCAAGAAAAAACGCCAAGCACAAGCGGCACAAAATGCATATAACGAGTCTCAGAAACAAACCGCGCAGGATGAACAGGCTAAAGATCAGAACGCGGCAAAAGACGCTGCGTCGTCGGCATCTAAAGCTGAACAAGATACATTAAATGCGGTTTCTGAGTTTGCGAAGGGCAAGACGTCGGAAGAGAAGCAGGCTGCTTTAAAGAAGATCGAAGAAGCTGCAAAAAGTTCTAAGAAATCCGGTGGCGGTTCGAAGAAGAAGTCTGGTGGAGGTTCGAAGAAGAAGTCTGGTAGCAGTTCGAAGAAGAAGTCTAGTGGCGGTACGAAGAAATCTAGCGGAAGTAGTTCAAGAAAGTCTAGTAGCGGTTCTAAGAAGTCAACGAGCAAAAAGTCTTCCAGTTCTTCGAAGAAAAAGACGTCGGCAAGCAGCAAAACTGCTAAGTCTAAGCTTAATCAAGCTAGGACCAAATTAAAGTCTCTCCTTAAGAAGTTTAAGAAAGAGGGTAAAGATAAAGTCATGGACAAAGAAGTTAATGACATGAATCTTACCGAGGTTAAGGACATGATTGAGGAGATTCTCGATGAAATGGACGACGAAGATGATGAAGACTGATTAATACTAGAAAGGTACAAATCAAAATGGGCATAAAATACGATTTTAGTGGATGGGCCACTAGAAACGATCTTAAGTGCTCTGACGGACGGACAATCCGTAAAGACGCATTTAAGGACTGTGACGGAATGACTGTTCCGCTTGTTTGGAATCACCAGCATGGAAATTCGTCTAATGTGCTTGGGCATGCGCTTCTGGAGAATAGAGATGAAGGCGTGTACACCTACGGTTGCTTTAATGACACCGAAGAGGGCATTCGAGCAAAGAAGCAGGTAGAACATGGCGACATTACTGCTCTCTCGATTTACGCAAATCAGCTCAAGCAGCGCGGCGGAGATGTTCTTCATGGAGCGATTCGTGAAGTTAGTCTCGTTCTTGCTGGCGCTAATCCCGGAGCATTTATCGACGACGTCGTCATGTCTCACAGCGACGATGCGGACGGCGAAGCCATCATCTACACCGGGGAACCTGTCGAGCTCATGCATGCTGAACAGGAACCGGCAGAAAAGAAGGAGACTGAAAAAGTGGCAGACGAGAACAAGAAGGCCGCCGAAGATGGCGACAAGACTGTAGGCGAGATCTTCAACACGCTCAATGAAGAGCAGAAGAAGGTCGTGTATTATCTGATTGGCCAGGCTGTCGAGGATGCGAAGGGCGGATCTGGCGATGAAAAGAATGAGGAGGACGAAGAAGTGAAGCACAACGCTTTCGAAAACAACGATGAGTATACCGGTTCTGACGACACCCTGTACATCAGCCACGCTGATCAGGAAACGATTCTTGCTAATGCCAAAAAGGGCGGCACCTTCAAAGGAGCAGTCGAAGAGTTCTTCGGAGATACTCTGCAGCATGGTATCGACGACATCGAGACCCTGTTCCCGGATCCGACTGATGTTTATAAGGGCGAGCCGGAGACCTTCAAGAGAGACCTTAGCTGGGTCGGCAGCGTCATGAACGGCGTCCACAAGGCACCGTATGCACGAGTCAGAACCAGATTTGCAGACGCTAGAGCGAAGGAGCTCCGGGCCAAGGGCTACATCAAGGGCGATCGTAAGACCCTTTCCGGTAACATTAAGCTGCTGCAGAGAACCACTGATCCGCAGACGATCTATCGTAAGGACGCGATCGAGCGCGACGACATCCTGGACATCACCGATTTCGATGTTGTCAACTACCAGTACGGCATCATGCGTGAGAACCTGGAAGAGGACATTGCACTGGCCATCATGATCGGTGATGATCGTGACGATACCGATCGCGAGCAGATCAAGCCGGAGCATGTTCGCCCGATCTGGCTTGATGACGAGATGTACACCCTTCATTACGATGTCGACATTGACGGCATGAAGACCGCCCTTAACGGATCCGAGACCGGTCAGCACTTCGGTGAGAACTACATCTATGCCGAAGCAATCATCCAGCAGCTGCTGTATGCACGCGAGAAGTACAAGGGCTCCGGCAATCTTGCTATGTACTGCACTCCGCACCTGGTTAACGTGATGCTGCTTGCTCGTGATCTGAACGGCCGGCGTATCTACAACAACCTCGATGATCTGAAGGCCGCTCTGAACGTCAGTGCTATTTATACCGTTGAGCAGTTCGAGGGCAAGACCAGAACTACTTCCGATAACAAGAAGAAGCAGCTTCTTGGCCTGTTCGTGAACCTGAAGGACTACCAGGTCGGCTCTGTCCGCGGTGGCCAGATCACGAAGTTCCAGCAGTTCGACATCGACTTCAACCAGGAGAAGATGCTGCTCGAGACCAGAATCTCCGGCGCAATGATCAAGCCGTGGGCTGCAATCGCTCTGGAGCTCGACGTCACCGAGTAAATTCAAAATGAGGGCGTAGGAGTTAGTTATGGCTAAATACTACGGCGCTATCGGATTTGGCGAAGCTGTCGAGACGAAGCCTGGAGTATGGGAGGTGCAGATAACGGAGCGAAACTATTATGGTGATGTACTCCGTTTATCTCGCCGTTACCAGTCGACGACTAACGTCAATGACGACGTCAACTATAGCAATCAGCTTAGCATTGTAGCAGATCCATATGCCCTGACACATTTTCAGAACATCCGTTATGCTGTATGGATGGGAGCCAAATGGAAGATAAGCAACATCGAAGTGGCTTATCCCAGACTGATTCTGGATGTTGGAGGGGTATACAATGGACCTACAGGCGCGCAGGCTTAAACTGCATGAGGAGTTATGCGAGATCCTTGGAAGTAGGAATGTATATTTCCAACCTCCAGAATCAGTTCGGCTTATCTACCCATGCATAATCTATAGTCGAAGTACGGGCGATGTACAACATGCTGATAACCGCCCGTACATTGTAAACTTGCGTTATGAGATAACGCTGATCAGTAAAGATCCGGATAGTGAATACATCATGAAGATACAGGAGCACTTTCCTACATGTCGACTTGATCGTCACTTTACTTCCGATAATCTTAACCACGAAACATTCGATCTTTATTATTAAAAGGAGGATACCCAATGAGTGCTCTTGTATGGGATCAGACTACTCAGAAACTTTATGAGACTGGTGTAGACCGCGGTGTTCTGTACCCGGTTTCTAACAACGCCTACGGTACCGGTGTCGCCTGGAACGGCCTGACCGCTGTCAACGAGAGTCCGTCCGGCGCTGAGCCGTCAGACATCTACGCTGACAATACTAAATACCTTACCCTGAGATCTGCAGAGACCTTCGGCGCTACGATCGAAGCCTACACCTATCCGGACGAGTTCGCAGAGTGCGACGGCTCTGCTCAGGTCGCTACCGGCGTTACGATCGGTCAGCAGCCCAGAAAGTCCTTTGGTCTGTGCTACCGGACTCTTGTCGGTAATGATACCGATGGTCAGGATCACGGCTACAAGCTGCACCTGATTTACGGTTGCACGGCTTCCCCGTCCGAGAAGTCTTATCAGACCGTTAACGATTCTCCGGAAGCGATCACCTTCTCCTGGGAGGTTTCTACCACTCCGGTCAATGTTGAAGGTCATAAGCCGACTGCACAGCTGATCGTTGACTCTACCAAGGTCGATGCCGCTAAGCTCGCTACCCTGGAAGCTCAGCTTTACGGCGGAGAGAGTTCCGAGCCGAAGCTGCCGACCCCGTCCGAGGTTATCGCGATCTTTGCGACTACTTGATCGTCCGCTGATTAACAATAAATAGTATATTTTTGGACCCTGACGTTTAACCGCGTCAGGGTCTATTTCGTGAAAGGAGAAAGCATGCTTAAGAAATCCATTACGTATACCGATTACGATGGCGTTACTAGAACTGAAGATTTCTACTTCAATCTCACCCAGGCCGAAATCATCGAGCTGAATATGTCTCCGATGGGCGGCCTGGACAATACTCTTCGCAAGATCATCAAGGAGACAAACACCGGCAAGATCGTCGAGATGATCAAGCACATCATCCTCATGGCTTACGGAGAGAAGTCATTTGATGGCAAGAAGTTTATCAAGAAGGATCCGGCCACCGGAAGAAAGCTGGCTGACGATTTCGAGGAATCACCAGCATTTTCTGAGCTGTTCATGGAGCTTCTTGGCGACGAAAAGAAGGCAGCGGCGTTCATCAACGGCATTATCCCGCAGTCGGTTGCCAACAAGGTGAACGAGCCACAGGCGCAGGCTCAGATCGCTGAGATTCGACAGAACATTCAGGGCGTGTAATGCCCATCACGATTCATATTCCTAAGACCGACGACCTGTGGGATCCGATCAAAGAAGAGTTCATTACTCAACCTGCGGTTACTTTACAGCTTGAGCATTCTCTGTTGTCTATTTCTAAATGGGAGGCGAAGTATCATCGTCCCTTTCTTGGCAAAAAAGATAACAAGACTGGTGAGGAAATGCTTGACTATATTCGAATGATGACGATAGCGCCGAAAGTTAGTCCTGAAGTTTATTATCGTCTTAGCCAAGAAAACATGGACGAAATAATGCATTACGTCGAAAATCCTATGACAGCAACAACAGTGCGTGAAAACGGAACGCCGTCTCGAGAAATCGTCACGTCGGAACTAATCTATTATTGGATGATAAGTCTTGGGATACCGTTTGAGTGCCAAAAATGGCATCTGAATCGTTTGATGATGCTCATACGAGTTTGCAGCGCTAAAAACGCAAAACCGAGAAAGATGAGCAAAGGCGAAATACATCGCCGCAATTCGGCTCTTAATGCTGCGCGGCGAGCTCAGTTACATTCTACAGGGTAACAAATCAAAATGGAGGTTTTATCCGGTGATTCGTTTTAACTGTAAAGGTGAACTTAAAAAAACGGACACCTTTCTGAGAAAAATGGTACATCTGGATCTCGATTCAATTCTTGATCGCTACGGAAAAGAAGGGGTTGACGCATTAGCCTCAGCCACACCGCGAAGAACCGGAAAAACAGCCGAATCTTGGAGCTATGAAATACACGGTAGTGGTTCTTCTAAAACTATAACGTGGACCAATTCTAACATTAATAACGGTGTTTGCATCGCTGTTATTTTGCAGTATGGACACGGCACAAGGAATGGCGGATATGTCCAGGGTATTGATTACATCAACCCGGCTATCCGCCCTATTTTTGAAAAAATTGCGGAATCTGCTTATAGGGAGGTGGTTAACTCATGAGTCAGACTATTGATCAACGCATAGTAGAAATGCGGTTTGATAATCAGCAGTTTGAAAGCGGAGTAAAGACATCTCTTGGCACATTAGACCGCTTAAAAAATGCCACTAAAATTGGTGGTAATACAAAGGTATTCGACGGCTTGGAAAAAGCTGTTGGAAAACTAAATTTTGATGGATTAAATTCGGCAGTGCAAACAGTTTCGGACCGTTTTTCGGCTTTTGAAGCAATCGGCGTTGGAGCGTTGATGCGTATTGGAAGTCAAGCGGTTGACGCCGGAGAAAAACTGATAAAATCACTGTCGATTGATAACATATCATCTGGATGGCAGAAGTTTGGAGAAAAAACGACATCGGTTGGAACTCTGTTGGCTCAGGGTTTTGACATGGCCGATGTTGAAAAAACAATGGACCGTCTTAACTGGTTTACTGATGAGACCAGCTATAATTTGACGGATATGATCGGCAATATTTCCAAGTTTACTGCCACCGGCAAAAACTTAGACGATTCGGCCACGGCAATGCAGGGTATTGCATTATGGGCCGCGTTATCCGGACAAAATGCGTCTACGGCTTCTCGTGCTATGTATCAGTTGTCGCAGGCGATGTCCGTTGGCGCACTGAGGCAGGAAGATTATAAGTCGATTCAGAACGCTTCGATGGACACTAAGGAGTTTCGTGAACAAGCGTTGAAGGCTGCCATTGCGCTGGGGAAGGTCAAAGAAGCCGAAGACGGTATATACAAAATTGGCAATAAAGAGTTCACATTTGCCGAACTGTTTACCTCCGATGCATTAACGAGAACGAGATGGCTTGACAGCGACGTCATGATGGATACCTTCAAAAGCTATTCCTCAGCCGTTGATTCAATTTATGAAGCTGTTCAGGCTGGAGATTTCGATACCGCTTCTGAGGCTATTGAGAAACTCGGCGGACAGCTCGATGCGTTTGGCGTTAAAGCGTTCAAAGCTGGTCAGGAAGCCAGAACTTGGGGCGATGTTCTAGATTCGGTAAAAGATGCAGTCGGAACCGGCTGGATGAAGACATTCGAGATGATTTTCGGTAATTACGAGGAAGCTACTAAATTCTTTACCGAAATGGCGAATGGCTTGTGGGAAATATTTGCTTCAGGTGGAGAGGCTAGAAATGAGTTACTGAGGGTATGGAAAGCTCTTGGCGGTCGAACCGAGCTTTTAGCTGGTCTAAAATTTGCAATTGTTGATTTGCTATATGCTGTCCGTCCTCTTACTGAAGCATTTTCTGAAATTTTTCCTCCAGCAACCGCCCAGCAGCTGGTGGATCTTGCCAAAAAATTTAGCTATTTGATGCAGAATGCTCGATACACGCAAAGTACCTTTGACAAGTTAAAAACAATTTTCAAAGGCGTCTTTACGATAATAAAAACCGGCATTAATGTCGTCAAGGCTTTTTTGCAAGGCCTTTCGCCGCTGTTCCAGCTAGTCGCAGTTGGTATTGATAACTTCCTTTCTCTGGCGGCATCTGTCAGCGAATTAATTATGCAGTATGCTAATGGGTTAGAGACTAGCGGGGCTTTTGCACAGATCACTGAGGCTGTTCGGACGGCAATTTTCGTACTTATCGGAGTAATCCTCACAGCAGTTAATGCTGTCGTGTCGTTTGTCAACAAAGTTCGCGGTTTAATTGACGTTTTCCGCGGATTCGAAGGTGGCACATCGGCTATTGTCGAATATGTGAATTCTCTTCATGGTGTTGACAAAGCGGCAGCGATGGTGGCTTTAACGCTGGGTTCTTTGGTGAAAATAGTAGGCACGGTCGCTTCGGCTTTTGCTTCTGGCATTAATAAAATTGCCTCTTTCGTAACCAAACTTACTAGCGTCGAATCTTCTGCCAGTGTTTTCGACAAGCTTCGCGAGAAATTCGAATTTCTTAAACCGGCTATTGACGTCGCGGAAAAAGCTATTGGTGTTCTCG
>Ga0247611_10004471_pt1 | contig 19343 bp, 11 predicted proteins | sample 177DNAGHGhighgp2_FD_192422 | JGI IMG/M metagenome (GOLD analysis project Ga0247611, IMG submission 192422) | Sheep rumen microbial communities from Palmerston North, Manawatu-Wanganui, New Zealand - 1770 DNA GHGhigh gp2 | ecosystem: Host-associated > Mammals > Digestive system > Stomach > Rumen...
AATTCATTTTAATTATAATAAAATTTATATATTAAATTTAATAATTTATTAGGATAATAAATTTTCATTTTTTAATAAAATTATATTTAAATAAAATTTTTAATTTTATTGTTAAAAATTTTTAAATTTTAAAAAATGAATTAATTATATTTTATAATATAAATATTATTATATAATAGTAATTATATTTTTAAATATAATGACTGATATAATTGAAAATAAACCTATTATTAATCAATTTAAAATTTATGGAGAATATTTAATAAATAATATTAAAATTAAAAGTATCATTCCATATGATATTTATAATATTATTTGTATTCAAGGTTTTAGACCTATAAAAATGATACATTCAAATTATTGGTCAAACAAAGATTTATCTTTTGATTTTGTGTTATGTAAAAATATTAATGAAAACATTTATTATTATAATAAATATGATGCACATATTAATGACGAATATAATGAATATTTTTTATTTTTTGATCATAATACACATTATTTTTTAAAACGGATTATTAATAAAAATAATAAAGGATTAAATAAATATTTACCAAGATTTTGTTGTTATTTTAATTATAATAATAATATTTATGAAATAATTGAATCTTTTAATTTATTTGATAATTATTTTATAATAAATAAAATTAATAAAGATTAAAAATTGAAAATTTTATTTTTTAAACTTATAACTTAAAAAATAAGTAAATTCTAATGTATACAAATGATTATAATTAGTTTGTTTTTTATATTATTTATTTTTTATTTGATTATTTGTTCATTCATTGAACCAAATGGTTTAAATGGATTATTTATCCATTATGGAATGTTTAATGATGATTAATTTTAAATTAATCAATTATAATGATTAATTTTAATAAAAATTTTGATTAGTAAAAATAAAAAAAAATATATTTTGCCGTAAAAATAAGAATAATACTTTTTTTAATTAAATTTTATTATTAATAAAATTTAATTTAAAAATTTATAAAAATAATTTTACTATCAAATATTAATATTTTTTATTAAAATTGGGTTAACAACTGATTTTAATTTAAAATTTTATAAAAATAATTTTACTTTCAAATAATATTTTTTAAATATTTTTAAAATTTAACATTAACTTATTAAGAATTTTTCATTACATTATCACATTTAATAAAAATAATTAATAAATGATTTAAAATTAAATTTTTATTAATTTTCATTTAAAATATTTTTTAATTAAATATCATTTTTTTATTAAAATTATTTTTAATATTTTTAAAATTATTAATATAATTATTAAATTGTTATATATTAATTTTATTCATTATTTATTTAAATATGGATCCAAATCTAATTAATAATAATTTATTTAATAAATCTCAAGATAACTTTAAGTTTAATTCTCAAGACAATTCTCAAAATAATTCTCAAGATAATTATCAAGGTAATTCTCAAGACAATTCTCAAGGTAATTCTCAAGATAATTATCAAGGTAATTATCAAGGTAATTCTCAAGGTAATTATCAAGGTAATTATCAAGGTAATTCTCAAGGTAATTATCAAGGTAATTCTCAAGATAATTCTCAAGGTAATTCTCAAGGTAATTCTCAAGATAATTCTCAAGATAATTCTCAGTTTAATTCTCAAGACAATTCTCAAGGTAATTCTCAATACAATTCTCAAGACAATTCTCAAGACAATTCTCAAGACAATTCTCAAGGTAATTCTCAAGACAATTCTCAAGGTAATTCTCAAGACAATTCTCAAAATAATTCTCAAGGTAATTATCAAGGTAATTCTCAAGGTAATTATCAAGGTAATTCTCAAGGTAATTCTCAGTTCAATCCTCAGTTTAATTCTCAGTCTAATCCTCAGTTTGATTCTCAGTTTAATCCTCAGTCTAATTCTCAGTTTAATCCTCAGTTTAATTCTCAGTCTAATCTTCAGTTTAATTCTCAGTTTAATCCTCAGTTTAATTCTCAGTCTAATCTTCAGTTTAATTCTCAGTCTAATCTTCAGTTTAATTCTCAGTCTAATCTTCAGTTTAATTCTCAGGATACTTATACTAATACTTATATTAATAATCCTTATACTTCTATTAATACTTTATTAAATCCATTAGATTTTATAACAATAACTGATATCCAAAATATAAATGTTGAATATTCTCCGTGTATTATAAAAAATTATACTGATAATTATGCTTTATATAAAGTTAGTATTTCATTTACTAACACTTTTTTAGAAAAAAATAAAAATATAAAAAATAAAATAATAATAATGCATAGATTTAATCATTTTAAAAGGTTATGTAAAAAATATGGTACTTTATCTTTATTTCCAGAAAGTTCTTATACTTCTCCATTAAAAACTATTGGGTTTACTTTTTCTGGTGATCTTGATCCTGAATATTTAAAATCTCGCTCTTTACAATTAAACGTTTATTGTAATAAGTTATTAAATCATTTAAAAGAAAATATTGATTCTACAAATTCTATTCATTTTATGAATTTTTTATTTAGTGAAGAATCTGTTTATATTCCTGATAAAAAAGATGATTTAAAACAATTATTAGATTTGTCTTATTCTTGGAATAAACCAATTACAATTAATTTATGGGATAAGTTTGTTTTATCTATTTTTGGTATAACATCTTCTGGTAAAAGTTCTTTTATTAATAATATAATTGGTTTTCCTATTCGTTATACTTCATCAAGTCAAATAGATACTAAATATACTATAATAGAATTTATTAATAAGCAAGATTTTATTAAAATTACTAATCATAATTATGAATTATTAGATAAAAAAACTGTATTTAATACAGAATTATCAGAAGATTTATTTATGGATGTTAGATATAATAAACTATTTACTATTTTAAATACTAATAAAACAATAAAATATTATTATCCTAAATTAGATGTTTTTAAAAAATATCTTTTAAAAGATGGTGAATTTTTACAAGCTATTTTAATTAATAATGAATATTTAAAATATTTACCTGAAGAACAAGCAAAATTCTTAAAATCAATAATAATTATTGATACAAAAGGATTAGAACAAAATACTATAAATATGTTTAATTTAGATATTAATCATACTGAAGCGTTTGTAAAAAATGCAGGAATTCGTGCAGAAATAAAAAGATTATCATCTTATTCATTATTTTTAATGTCAATACAACAAAGTAAAATGTGTCAATCGCAGCTTTATGAATTTGAATTAACAACTTTAATGGCATCTAATAAAGAACAAAATATTTTAACTTTATCTAAAAATATTGTTAATTCTTTAATACAATTTAGAAATAATACTGAAATTAAAAAGTTAAGTTTATATGATATTAGTGAAAAAAGTTTAAATACAATTTCTCCTTTATTTGGTTTTGTTGGAAAATTAACTAATTCTGCTTTATCAGTTTTAAGACAAGTTAATGATAAAGTTGTAATAAATACTGATAATATAATTGATAATGGGCGAGTTTCAGGATTACCTAATTTAATGTGGGAAAATACACTTTTTATTTTTACTAAATCAGATGAAATAAATTGGACAAAAAAAGAAGATGAAAGCTTTTGGTATGAAGTAGGAAAAGTTTTTGGACAAAGTTTACAACATATTGAACCCCCGACTAAATTAAAGTTTTTAAGAATAGGATTACCAGAATTTGTTAACTGTATAAATAAAGGAAAAATTAATGAATTAGATAAATTAAAATCAAAAATTATAAAATTAAGTGTTAGTTATGTTAGTCATACAATTGATGAAAAAATTGTTAGTTTAGCAGATTGTTTACTTGATTTACTTAATAATGAAACTGAAAATAATTTAATTTATCCTGTTATTAATAAAAAGTTTATTGATATAGAATATATTAAATTTAGAGCTGAGGAAAGAATGAAAGGAAAAAAGAAATAAAAAGAATAAAAAATTTAATATAAAAGTTTTAATTATAAAAAATTTTATAAAAAATATTATTAATTTTAAATACTTTTATAAATATTTAAAATTATATGTAATATTTAAAATTATTTATAATAATATTAACTTTTTCTGTATACATTACTAAATAAAATTATGATTAAAATCTGATTTTAATACATAATTTATTAAATATTTTATTAAAATTTTTATTAAATTTTTATGATTAAAACTATTAATTATTAAAATTTATTATTTAAATTTTGAACCGATACTTAGAAAAATTTTTTTCTAATTAAAAACTTTTAATTAAACGTTATCCGCCATAAAGTATAAATTAAAGATTAAAATCTTGTATTTTTAAAAAAAATATGTATTTTATTAAAATTTTTATTCTTGAAGGCGTTAAATGTTAATTTATTGATTTTATTAAATTTTGTGCCGACATCAGAAAAAATTTTTTTCTAAATAAATTTTTAATTAAACGTTATCCGCCATAAAGTATAAATTAAAGATTAAAATCTTGTACTTTTTAAAAAAATCTGTATTTTATTAAGTTTTTTATTCTTAAAGGCGTTAAATGTTAATTTATTGATTTTATTAAATTTTGAGCCGATACTTAGAAAAAAATTTTTTTCTAATTAAAACTTTTAATTAAACGTTATTCGCCATAAAGTATAAAATATAGTTTAAAATCTTGTATTTTTAAAAAAATCTGTATTTTATTAAATTTTTTATTCTTGAAGGCGTTAAATGTTAATTTAATTATTTTATTAAATTTTGAGCCGACATCAGAAAAAAATTTTTTCTAATTAAAACTGTTAATTAAACGTTATCCGCCATAAAGTATAAAATATAGATTAAATTCTTGTATTTTTAAAAAAATTTGTATTTTATTAAATTTTTTATTCTTGAAGGCGTTAAATGTTAATTTAATTATTTTATTAAATTTTGAGCCGACATCAGAAAAAAATTTTTTCTAATTAAAACTGTTAATTAAACGTTATCCGCCATAAAGTATAAAATATAGATTAAATTCTTGTATTTTTAAAAAAATTTGTATTTTATTAAATTTTTTATTCTTGAAGGCGTTAAATGTTAATTTATTGATTTTATTAAATTTTGAGCCGATACTTAGAAAAAAATTTTTTTCTAAATAAATTTTTAATTAAACGTTATCCGCCATAAAGTATAAAATAAAGATTAAATTCTTGTATTTTTAAAAAAATCTATATTTTATTAAGTTTTTTATTCTTGAAGGCGTTAAATGTTAATTTAATTATTTTATTAAAATTTGAGCCGACATCAGAAAAAAATTTTTTCTAATTAAAACTGTTAATTAAACGTTATCCGCCATAAAGTATAAATTAAAGATTAAATTCTTGTATTTTTAAAAAAATTTGTATTTTATTAAAATTTTTATTCTTGAAGGCGTTAAATGTTAATTTATTGATTTTATTAAATTTTGTGCCGACATCAGAAAAAAATTTTTTCTAATTAAAACTGTTAATTAAACGTTATCCGCCATAAAGTATAAATTAAAGATTAAATTCTTGTATTTTTAAAAAATTCTGTATTTTATTAAAATTTTTATTCTTGAAGGCGTTAAATACTAATTTAATTATTTTATTAAAATTTGAGCTGATACTTAGAAAAAAATTTATAGAAAACTTATTAAATTCTGTTATTTTAACTAATAAAATTTTAAATTAATACATTTTTTATTAAATATTTTATAATAAAAATAACTTAAATAACGTTTTATTTTAATAATAAAATATGTAAAAATCAATTATTATTTTAATAAGTAAAAAACTTAATAAAATTATGATTTAAATAAATATTTTAATAAAAATTTTAATATTAAAAGTGTTAGATATTAATTTATTTAAAAATAATAAAAAATAATTTTTATTAAACAATGTTAGCATATTCTTTCATTTTATTTAATGCATCATTATGTTTTTCAGGTGTTAATCCAGCACATTCAGAAGATATAACGTTTAATTCTACGTTATTAAGTTTTGAAATACTTTCAGCATTACTAATAACACAAATATCAGTGCAAGTTCCAACAACTTCAATAATATTTTTATTATTAGTGTTAATAATAGTTGTCCAATCGCCATTCCATTTAAATTCATTCTTTTCAATTATAGTTTCATTTTGTAAAGGTTTTAGTTCATCTACAATATTCCAACCTTTACTATTTTTTATACAATGTTTAACAGGTATTTGTTTTCCTTCTGGTGTATCCAAATAATTATCAAAATGTGTATCCATTGTATAAATAACTTGATAATTATTATCTCTATAATAATTTAATCTTTTTTTAATAGCTGGTATAATTTTAACAGCAGCATCATTTTTTAATGATCCTGTGCAAAAATCATTTTGCATATCAATTATAACAAGAATCTTATTAGTTTTAGTCATTTTTAAATATATTTTTTAATTATATTTACAAGTATAATAAAATATTATTTCAATTTTTAATAAAAAGTATTAAAAATAAAAATTAGTATTTTATGATAATTTTTATAATAATTTAAAATGTTTAATTTAAATGTTAACAATAAAATATTATTTTTAACAGGTTAAATTATTTTTAAATTTTATTTTTATTCTTAATGATTTAAAATAATAAATTTAAAAATAATAACGATTAATATTATTTTTATTATCTTTATAAAATTAAATTAATAATAGAATGAAACTTTAATTTTAAATTTAATACTGATTTAAATAAAATAATAATTAAAATTTTTTATATGTTAATGAATTAAACAATTGAAATAATAAAAGTATCATTTTTAATGTAACAAAAATTTTAAAATAATAATTTTATTAATATTTTTAATTATTAAAAATTAAAATTAATTTTACAATTAATCTATTTAAATTAATAAATTAACTTATTTAAAATAATAATAAATTATTTAAAACTTAATTTTATTGATTTTATTTAGAATTTATAAAAAAATTACTTCAAACCATAAAACAAGAAATAGTCTGGTTCAACAGCATTATGCCCATTACTTGAAAATGATTTGGCTTTTAAAAATGTTACTTCTTTTTCTGGATAAAATTGTTTGATGACATCAATACAATGTTTTCCAAGATCAACAGAAGCACAAACCATATTCCAATTAATGTTATATTGTGTTAAATTAACTATCTGACGATTTTGATTTTCGTCAATAATCAATACTTGATCTTTGTTTAAAATAAAAACATTTACAGTTAAGCATTCACCTTTAAACTCTGTAAAAATGCTTGTTATAAAAGTGTCAGTTTGAATAGGTCTAACAAATTTATAAAACTCCATTTTAGAAGACTTTTTGTTAAAAGTAATAAAATGAATATCTTTTTAAAAAATATATTCTTTTTTATAAATTATAAGTTTAATTAATATATTATATTAAATTATTTTTTCAATTTTTTATATTATTTAAAATTAATTTATTATTATAAAAAATAATAAATTAATTCTAAGGTTAATTCTAAGGTTAATTCTAAAGTTAATTCTAAGGTTAATTTTAAGGTTAATTCTAAGGTTAATTCTAAGGTTAATTCTAAGGTTAATTCTAAGGTTAATTCTAAGATTAATTTTAAGGATAATTATAAAGTTAATTTTAATGTTAATTCTAAAGTTAATTTTAAAGTTAATTTTAAAGTTAATTCTAAGGTTAATTCTAAGGTTAATTATCAAGCCAATTATCAAGACAATTATCAAGACAATTATCAAGACAATTATCAAGTCAATTATCAAGACAATTATCAATTAAATTATCAAGTTAATCATCAATTAAATTATCAAGTTAATTATCAATTAAATTATCAAGACAATTATCAATTAAATTATCAAGTTAATCATCAATTAAATTATCAAGTAAATTATCAAGTAAATTATCAAGTCAATTATCAAGACAATTATCAAGACAATTATCAAGACAATTATCAATTAAATTATCAATTAAATTATCAATTAAATTATCAATTAAATTATCAATTAAATTATCAATTAAATTATCAATTAAATTATCAAGTAAATTATCAATTAAATTATCAAGTTAATTATCAATTAAATTATCAAGATAATTATCAATTAAATTATCAATTAAATTATCAAGTTAATTTCAAAAAATCTTTTTATAAAAAAATGATTTATATTATTTTTGTCTGTTTAAATTATTATTAATTTAAAATTAATATTTTATTTTAATATTTACATATATAAATTAAATATGTCAAATACATTAACACATAATAGTAAAAAAGATATATCATATTGTAGAAATAATGGAGATTCAAAAAATGGTACTTGTATACTTCCAAAAGTTCAAAAAACTTTATCAAAAATTTTAGGTATAAGTTATAATGAAAGTAATCCTTCTGAAACTATTAAACAAATTCACGAGAAACTTAATTTAACTAATAAACCTGAATATTTAATTTTATCTATGAAAATTAGAAATAAATTACCCCCTGAAGATTATGAATTATTGAAACGTTCTTTTAAACCTGAAGGGCCGGTTGATCATACTTGGTTATCTAATTTTGATATTCAGAATATTTTTAAAAATTATGAATTTGATTATAAAGATTTTAAATTTTTAGGCGCTACTTATAATGACTTCTTTCAATATCCTAAAGATAAATATAATAATCCATTTATTGATTTACAATTTTTAGATACTTTTAAAGATAAAAAAAGATTTGGAATGGTTATTAATCACGATAATCACGGTTTAGGTGGATCACATTGGGTTGGTTTATACTTTGATAGAGATGGGCATATTTATTATTTTGATTCTGTTGGTCAGCCACCATTAAAAGAAGTAAAAAAATTTATACAAGCATTAGAAAATTATTTTAATAATCATAATATTAAAAGTATAACAAAAATAAATTATCACGATCACCAACACGGAAATTCTGAATGTGGCGTTTATTCAACAGTTTTCTTAATTAGAGTAATAGAAGATAACGAAGATATTGATTATATTATGAACACTGATGTAGATGATAATATTATTCATAAATTTAGACATTTTATTTTTAATCCAAAAATAAATTAAATTGTTTTGTTAATTTTATTTAATTTTAATAATATTTACAAAATAATAATAATTTTTGATATAATTTTAAGAAAATTTTAATGATACTATTTTTATTAAAACTTTATTATTAGTAAACTTTTAAAAATTTTAATAACAATAAATTTTATTAAACTTTTTGAGTGAATTTAAAAAACGTTAATAATATTATTTTATTAATTTTTATTAATTTTTATTAATTTTTATTAATTTTTATTAAGAGTAAATTTAAAAAAAAATAATAATACTAATTTATTAAATTTTTGGATAAATTTTAAAAAACTTTAATAACATTAATAAAATTAAGTTTAATAACATTAAACTTAATTTTATTAAACTTTAATATGAGCAAAATTTTAAGAAAATAATAACACCATTCTTATTAAAATTTTAATAGATTTTTGAGCAAAATATTTAGGCATCTTCTAATAAAATTTTTAAAAATATTCTAATTTAAAATTAGAATTAAAAATTAAAAAATTTAATAAATTCATTTAAATAAACATATAAAAATTATTATAAACAATAATTCTTCACAAAAAATATTTCAGTATAAATAATAATTTATTATCTTTATTAAAAAATTGATATATTTTTTATTTAAAATAACATTTAATTTGTATTATTATTTAAAATTTAATATTCATTAATAAATTAATTAATTTAATCAATAATAATCAAGTTGATGTTTTAAATCTAAATAATTGTAAATTAGATGATAACGATATTTTTATAAATGCTATAAAAAATAATCAATCTATAAAAGAAATAGATTTATTTGAGAATAATTTAATTAATATTAGAAAATTAATAAACGTCATTAAAAATAAAAATATTCAAAAACTTAATTTATCGTTTAATAAACTAATTTCTTTAGATAGGCAAAATAAAAATGGATTTTTTTGATTTTATAAAAAATAATTAAACAAAAAATTAAAATTAATAAAGATATATTTAAACAAATTTAACTTTTTTAAAATTGTTTAAAACTTTGAAACTTTAGGCCAAAGGCCTAAAGTTTCAAATCAAAAAATTCCGTTTTTTATTATCGTAGAGGAATTAAAAATAATAACTTATTAAATATTAATGAGTTATCATTATCTTTTAAAGATAATAATACTATTATACGTTTAAATTTATCTGTTAATATTAATATTTGTTATAACAATATTTCTAATATTATTAAGTTTAATAAATCAATTACACATTTAAATTTATATAATACTATGCATTATTATTCTTATGATAACCAAAATAAATATATTATAACACCATCTATTATTAATAACATTGAAAACAAAATTAAACTTTTAATAGATAGTTTTAAAGAAAATAATACAATTATATATCTAAATTTAAACCATAATTTAATAACTAATTTAAAAGATATTTCAGAAATATTAAAAACTAATAAATCTATTACTAAATTACTGTTAAATAGTAATAATATAACTGATATATCAGATTTATCTGAAATATTAAAAATAAATAATACTTTACAAAAAATAGATTTATCTAATAATAAAATTGAAGATGTAAATTTATTATTAAATTCTTTAAAAGAAAATACAAGTTTAATTAAATTAAAGTTATTAATAAATAATTTAAATAATTTTGAAGAAGTTTTTTTTAAAAATAAAACTTTAACATTTTTAGATTTAAGATATAATAAATTTAAAGATGAAGATATTAAAAATATAGATGATAATATATTAAATTATAATGTTAATTTAAATGTTATGTTTTAATAACACTTTTATATTTTTTTATGAAAAGATAATTTATTTTTTATTTTTAAAGTTTTTTATTTTATAGAAAAATAAATTGAAAAAAATCAATTTTTTAAATGAATAATACAAAATTTTCATTAAATTAAAGCAATTGAAAGTATTCAGATAATTTTATAAAATACTTTATTTTATTTAAAACATTTAAAAAGTGTTAAGATAATTCTATAAAATACTTTACCTTATTTAAAACATTTAAAAAGTATATAAATAAAATTAAAAACAATTAATTTTAATTAATTCTAATTTTAAGTTTAAATGTTATTTTATATGTTATATTTTTAATTAATTTTAAGTATAATATATAGGGTTTTATCAAGCATTTTATTTTAAATGTTTATTTCATTCTTTATTATAAAATCTTTAAAATTATAATAAAAATGAAAAAAATATATTTAATTCACTTTTTAAAAAAAATGAATTATTAATATATTAAATATATTATATATAATACTTTTTATATAAACGTTGAAAATGGCAGAAGAACTATTTCCTATTAATAATATTCAGTTTCATTTTCTTAAACAAAGTAATGGTTGTATGTCTGAAAAAGTAATTACAACAACTAAAACTTGTAAAGATTTTGAAGAACTTTTTAATGAAATAAAATATAAAAAAGAATTTTTACATAAAAATAAGTATTGTGATATTTACATTACTTTTACATCTTTAAATAAGGATCTATTTTCTTCTTCATATCTTTGGCATACAGATTATGTTAATAGTTGTAAGATTTACAAGTTAACTTTGTTTGATGTGATAATGCATTTAAATAAAACATCAGATGTAAAAGAAACTAAGCCAACTCCAAACACAGCACCAAATGTTTCTAAAAAGGATACTGAAATGAAACCTAATACAAATCCTATTCCTACAAGTATTCCTAAAGAAAAACCTAAGAATACTCCGCCTGTTTCAGATAAACCTGAACATATGGATTTATCACACATTTATAATATTCTTTCTCAGAAACTTCCTACTAATACTGAAGAAACTAAGCCTACTAAACCAATTTCATTTAATCCTACACCTGATGATGATATTATTATTACAAATAATAAACCAGTAAAGCATAGTGATTCTGAAAGTGAAAAATCTTTTGAAAAGCAATTACAAGATGAACATCCTGAATTTAAATGTTATAAATTATTGTTTAACCCTGAAGATAAACCTACAATTGAAGAAGTACCAGTATCTAATGTACAACAAAAATCTAATACTAATACAAACACTAACTCATCAGATATTCAAGAATTTTATGATTATCTTAAGACACTTACACATAAAACTGATAATGATGATGCATTAAATGAATTCTTTAAACAGTTATTTGAAGAAACATTTAAAAAACCTAAAACTAAACCAGTAAATAAGCCTGAAAGTAAGTTTGAAAGTAATCCTGAAAGTAAGCCTGAAAGTAAGCCTGAAAGTAAGCCTGAAAGTAAGCCTGAAAGTAAGCCTGAAAGTAAGCCTGAAAGTAAGCCTGAAAGTAAGTTTGAAAGTAAGCCTGAAAGTAACCAATTTTTATTTGATTTTCCATTTATGTCACCATTTATGTTAAGACAAACAAATACAAGAAATAATCTTTTTACACAAGAAAATGAAGAAAGAATAGCACAACAAGAAAAAATGGCACGAGAAAGAATAGCACGACGAGAAAGAATGGAACGAGAAAGAATAGCACGACAAGAAAAAATTGCACGAGAAAGAATGGAACGAGAAAGAATGGAACGAGAAAGAATGGAACGAGAAAGAATGGAACGAGAAAATGAAGAAAGAATGTCAAAAAAACGTGTCCGTGATCCATTTATGGAAATGTTTCCATTTCTTTTCTAATTAATTTATTTATTTCATTTTTAATGAAATTAATTTATTTTTTATTATAATAAAAAATAATATTTTTATAAGTTCGCCTAAAAAATTAAACCTTTAAGGCGTTATTGTTAAAAAATATTTTTTTATATGTTCGCCTAAAAAAATTAAACCTTTAAGGCATTATTGTTAAAAAATATTTTTTTTATATGTTCGCCTAAAAAAATTAAACCTTTAAGGCATTATTGTTAAAAATATATTTTTTATATGTTCGCCTAAAAAATTAAACCTTTTTATAACAAATATAATTTAAGTATAATTTTAAATAAAGTATAAAAATAGTTATATTTCCAAATATAATTTTCATAATTAATTAAATATTAAAAACATATTTTTATAAAAAATTAACTCAAAATTTAAAAGTTATTAAAAAATAAATTATTAATAATATTAATTTAATTTTTATTTTTTAATACAATAAAAAATGAAATAATAATATTTAATAAATAAACTATTATAATTATTATTATAAATATGTTGCCTTGGATTGAAAAATATAGACCACAAACTATAGATAAAATTGTTGGAAATGATGAATTAAAAACTCTTTTAACAACTATTTTAAATAATCATATTAAAATGCCTCATTTTATATTTTATGGAACTCCTGGAAACGGTAAAACTTCTTCAATTCTTGCTTTTGCACATGAATTATATGGTGAATCATTTAATTATAATGTATTACAATTAAACGCATCAATTAATAAAGGAATTGATTCTGTTAGAAATATTATTTTAAGTTTTATTAAAAGAAAAGCAATGACTAATGAAAATAATATTAATTATACTATGATTATTCTTGATGAAGCAGACGCATTAACAGTTGATGCGCAATCTTCTTTAAGAAAAATTATAGAACAATATACAGAAACAACAAAATTTTGTATTATTTGTAATTATATGTCAAAAATTATTTATCCAATTGTTTCAAGATGTATGCCAATATACTTTAAACCATTGTCTAAAGAAAATATTACAAGTCAACTTCAAAAAATTTCTGAAAAGGAAAATTTATATTTAGATGATAAAATAATTAATGCTATAATTGATACAAGTAATAATGATATGCGAAAATGTATAGGATTATTACAGAATATTAAATATTATTATCAAAAGAATTTTAAAATATCTACAAAATTAATTTATGATATTAATGATGATATTTCTAATGAAGATACTATAAAAATATATAATGATATTTTAACAAAACCAATGAATGAAGAAATAAAATATATAATTGAACAAAATATACCATTAAAAAAATTATGTGAAAAAATACTTTTAATATGTAAATTAAATATTAATATTACTAATAATATATTTAAAATTATAGAAAATATTAATAATGGTGCTGATATTTATATTCAAACTTGTTTATTAGTCAGTTTATTTAAATAAATTTTATTTAAATTTAATAAAAAAGAATTTTATTAAAAATGTTAATAAATAAAATTATAAATTATTAATAATGATAATAATAAACTATTAATAATAAAGATAATAAAAAATTAATAATAAAAATGAAAATAATTATTATACCAATAATTTATTAAAAAGATGATATTAACATAATTAATAATAATAATTATGTTTATAAAAAAATAATAACAAACTATTAATAAATAAGATATTAATAATAGAATGATATTAAAAAATATTATTAAACTAATATTATTAAAAATATTATAATAATAATTTAATAATAATAAAATAATATTTAAAAAAAATATTATTAAACAATCTAATAATAAATAAGATATTATTAATAAATTAACAGTGATAAAAATTACTTTTATAATAAATAACTTTTAAACAATCATTTTTATTATAATTATTTTTATTGTAAATAATCATTTTTAATCTTATTTATAAAATCAGTTAAACTTATATCTTTTTCTTTAATTACTTCTTTAGTTTTATAATTAAAATCAGTTATATAAAATTTTGATTTATCTAATGTACTAAATGTTATATTCACATATTTAACATCTTTTACAAAATTAATATTAATATTATGTAATTTCTTTTGATCATTAATAATTTCTAAATGATAATTTCCAAGGTGTTCATCAATTCCATCACAACATAATTTATCAATATCATACTCACTAAATTTATCATAAAACATTAATTGTAAATTATTAATATTACATTGAATTTTATCTGTTATATCTTTTTGTTTAACACAAATTATATAACAATTTGATAATTTCTTTTCTAATAGTTTAAATAATAAATTACAATACATTATTTTAAAATAATATATAAATTCATGATTGCCTAAAATATTTTTAGGATATTCATTATATATTGTAGATGTTAATAATATATCAGGATTTTCATATATATTTTCTGATATAAAATTAATAATATCTTCTAAATTATTATAAGTATTCATTCTAAAAAATAATATATATTTAAATATGTTTACTTATATTTTGTTATTTTCTTTTTTCAATTTTTAATAAAAATATATCTTATTTATAATAAACAATTAATATAAAAGTAATGAATTATTTTAATAGTTTTAAAACAAAACTTAATCTATTAAAATTAAATTAATAATATATCTGATTTTATTATTTATACATATTTATTTTTTAAAAACTAAAAAATATTTTTTATTTTAATTTTATAAAAAATTAATTTTTAAAATTAATATATTTTTATTATGTTTTTAAAAAAAAATATATAAATAATATATAAATACTTTATTATGGAAACAGAAGAATTAAATTTAACTCCTGCAGAAGCACCAATTAACATTGAACCTATTATTGATGATTTTAAACCAAATAAACCATTACCTGATATTCCTAAAGATACAACAATAAGCGATTCTACAACTGGAACATTAGGATTTAGTAAAAGCACTGAACAACCTATTTTATCTCCTCTAAAAAATAGTTATAATAAATTAATGGATAAGAATCGTAGTTTTATCCAAAAGATTTTTGATAATTCTAGATTAAATCCTTATCAATGCAAACCTGATGGATTACTTTGTGATCCTGTTATAATTTATATTATTCTTATGACAGTTGCTTTAATTTTCTTATACATATTTAAGTATCAAATGAAGTCTAAGTTCCAAACCGCGATTGATTGGATTTTAATTGGTATTATTTTCTCTGCTGGCCTTCTTATTCTTGTCAATCTTTGTTTATATAAGAAACCAAGTAAATACAGTATTCCTATTATTATCATTGCTCTTGTTGCTCTTTATTTTGTTATGACTAAGTGAAATTAATTAGTTTATAATTTATTTTTAAAATAAGTTTTTATTTAATTATTTTAAAAAATAATTAAAGTTTTGTTAAAAATAATTTTAAAAATTTTTATGAGAATGAATTTTTTAAAACCATTTTTTAAAACCATTTTTTAAAATCATTTTTTAAAATCATTTTTTAAAACTATTTTTAAAATCATTTTTTAAAACGTTTTTTGAAACCATTTTTTAAACCATTTTTTAAAACTATTTTTTAAAACGTTTTTAATAACAATTTTTTAAAACGTTTTTTAAAATCATTTTTTAAAACATTTTTTAAAACATTTTTTAAAACATTTTTTAAAACTATTTTTTAAAACGTTTTTAATAACAATTTTTTAAAACGTTTTTTGAAACCATTTTTTAAACCATTTTTTAAACCATTTTTTAAACCATTTTTTAAAACTATTTTTAAAATCATTTTTTAAAACATTTTTTAAAACCATTTTTAAAACTATTTTTTAAACCATTTTTTAAACCATTTTTTAAACCATTTTTTAAAACTATTTTTTAAACCATTTTTTAAAACCATTTTTAAAACCATTTTTTAAAACCATTTTTAAAACCATTTTTTAAAATCATTTTTTAAAATCATTTTTTGAAACCATTTTTTGAAACCATTTTTTAAAACTATTTTTTAAAATTATTTTTTAAAACGTTTTTAATAACAATTTTTAAACCGTTTTTTAAAACGTTTTTAATAACAATTTTTTAAACCATTTTTTAAAACATTTTTTAAAACTATTTTTTAAAACATTTTTTAAAACATTTTTAATAACATTTTTTAAAACATTTTTTTAAACCATTTTTAAAACCATTTTTAAACAATTTTTTGAAATCATTTTTAAATCATTTTTAAACCATTCTTAAACCATTTTTAAACTGCTTTTTTAAACCATTTTTAAACCATTTTTAAACTATTTTTTGAAACCATTTTTAAACCATTTTTAAACTGTTTTTTGAAACCATTCTTAAACCATTTTTTTAAAATTAATTTATTTAAAATTTATTAAAAAATGAAAATAATTAATTTAAAAATATAAATTTAAATTATTTTTATTAAAAAAATAATTATGAATTATTTATATCATTTAGAAAATTATATTTTTATACCAAGTCAAGAATTTAAATTAAATAATAAAAAAATTATAAAAGCAGTTAATATTTTCATACAAAATTATGATTATAATAGTATAGAATTTAATAAAATTTATGATGAAATTATAACAGAATTTATAAATAAATATGATAAGAATAAATATAATATATTAAATTTAACTAACATAATTAATTTAATTAAAAATAAATGTATTAAAACATTATTTAAAATTAATTATTCAAATCTTATGTATTTTTGTTGTATAAATACTTTTGAAATAATATGTAAAATATCTTATATAGTTATATATAAACTTTTTAATATTATTATTAAAAATAATTTAACATATAATGAAATAAAGTTTGATAATTCTATAAATGATAATTATTATATTCCAAATTATTTAATATATTTATTAAAAAATAATTTAATTGGTGTAAAAAAATTAAATCTAAGTAAATATATATATTCACAGTTTAGTATACAATTTGATATTTTTAATAATATTTTAAAATATAATGCAACTTTAACTGTTTTAAATTTAAACTATTTAACATATATAAATTCTACTTTTTGGAATAGTTTAAAATATAACAATACTCTATTAAAATTATATGTTTCTCATATTACTTGGATAGATACTACAAATATTGACAAAATGCTTGAATACAATAATACTTTACAAACTTTACATATATATAAAAATGAATATTTTTATAATATTGGTTTTAGTTATCCATTAATTAAAGGATTAAGAAATAATAAAACTTTAACAAATTTATCTATAGATATAGAAACTAAAACATTTATACCTTTATGTAAAGCGTTAGAAAATAATAAAAATTTACGTCAATTAAAAATAAATGTAGATAATATTTTATCTACAATTACTTGTGATATATCATCATTATTAGATTTAATTAATACAAAACCATTAAAATATTTTTATATAACACCAATATTTTCGTTAAAGAATTCTTTATTAATTTATAGCTCATTACAAAATAATAAAACAATTAAAAAAATAGATTGTTTAATTAATAAAATAGATATTCCAATTAATAAACTAAATTATTCATTTAAAAAAAAGAAATTATTTTTAAATTATGATTTAACATATGATAATTTTTATAATATATTTGGAAATTTTATACAATATAATAAGAATATTACAAATTTAAATTTAGTTTTTTCTGAATATACATATTTTAAGCAAATTATAGATTCTTCTTATATTTTAACGGCATCTTTAAAAAATAATAATTATATAACTAAATTAGAATTAAATTTTAGAGAATTATCAAAGGATATTTTTAATTTAAATAAATATATTGATTTTTATGATTTATATAGTTTTTTAAAAGACAATACTACTTTAACTAAATTAATTATAAAAAATTCCATAAATACTTCTATTAATAATAAAAAATTATTTAAAAATTTAATATCTAATACAACTTTAACAAAACTAATAGTTGATAATGATTTTAATTATTTTGATAATAAATGTATTATTAATTTAAATAAACTATTAACTTATAATACAACTTTAACATCTTTATCTTTAAAATACGGTCAAATAGAAAATTATGATAAATTATTTGAAACTTTAAAATATAATACATCTTTATGTAAATTAAATTTACATTATACTAACATAAGAAATATAGATAAATTAGCAGAAACTTTACAATTTAATTCAACATTAATAAAATTATTATTAAAACATAATAAAATCTTTAACATTGATATGTTAAGTGAAGTAATAAGATATAATACAACAATAGAATATTTAGATTTGTCTGATAATTATATTATTAAAACAGATAACTTAATTAATTCTTTATACTTTAATAATTCTATTTATTGGATTAATTTAAGAAATTACTTATTTGACAAACATATTAACACACATAATATTTATATAAATGAAGAATTAAATTATTCTAATTATAGTTTAAAAATTAGATTATTAGATTTATTAAAACATAATCATTCTTTAATAAATATCTTTATATAATAAAATTATATTTTAAATACATTTTTAACAAGTTTTTTTAATATTTAAGACGGGTAATATTTAAAACTATTTAGTAACTGAAAGTCTTAAATAGTTTTAAGGTTTTTAAAATATTAATATGCCTTGAAAGGTCTATTAATATTTTAAATTAAAAATAAAAATTTTTATAAATTTAGCCTTCAATGATTTAATTTTTATTAAACGTTTAAGGCGGCCAATTTAAAAATAATTTTTATAAATTTAGCCTTCAATGATTTAATTTTTATTAAACGTTTAAGGCGGTCAA
>Ga0247611_10004472_pt1 | contig 19342 bp, 15 predicted proteins | sample 177DNAGHGhighgp2_FD_192422 | JGI IMG/M metagenome (GOLD analysis project Ga0247611, IMG submission 192422) | Sheep rumen microbial communities from Palmerston North, Manawatu-Wanganui, New Zealand - 1770 DNA GHGhigh gp2 | ecosystem: Host-associated > Mammals > Digestive system > Stomach > Rumen...
TCGGTGCCTGCAGATGCTCATATGCCTCCACTTCCATGTGGACGGTATAATCCGTGCCCTTGATGATGGCATTGGTTTCCCTGCCCTTTTCATCGGTCACGCGACATTTGGTGATTTTCGCTTTTCCGGAACCGTACTCGAGTGTTTCGGGATTTAAGCCCTTGTTCATTACGGCTTCGACTTCCTTTTGCGCCTCTTCCCCGCTCTTTCCTTCGGCATTGTACTGACCCACAAGCACCTGCTTGTAAACATCAATCATTTCCTTGGCACTGCCCTCTCCGAGCTTCTCGCCCTGGTTTAAAAGAATGACGCGGTCGCAGTATTTGGAAACACTGCTTAAGTCGTGGCTGACAAAAAGTATGGTCTTGCCCATTTTTTTGAATTCATCGAATTTCCGGTAACATTTCGCCTGGAAGAAAACATCTCCGACGCTTAACGCTTCATCGACGATTAAAATCTCGGGCTCGATATTGATCGCAATCGCAAACGCAAGACGTACAAACATACCCGAGGAATAGGTCTTAACCGGCTGGTAAACGAATTCTCCGATGTCCGCAAATTCCAGAATTCCCTGAAGCTTTGCATCGATTTCTTCCTTGGAAAATCCGATCATGGTTCCGTTTAAGTAAATATTTTCCATGCCGGTGTATTCCGCATTGAAGCCCGCTCCGAGTTCCAGAAGTGCGGAAATTCTGCCGTCCACCTTTACTTCCCCGGAGGTCTGGTGAAGGACTCCGGTAATGATTTTTAAGATCGTGGATTTACCGGAACCGTTGGTACCGATGATGCCCACTGTCTCACCCTTGTTGACGGTAAAACTGACATCCTTCAGTGCATGATGCTGCCCGTATTTTTTCCAGGGCATCAGATGGAACGTATCAATCAGACGGTCCATGGGCCTTGGATAGAGCATATATGTTTTATTGACATGTTCGACCGAAATCGCCGTGGTGTTTTCCATCTTTACGTCCTTATAATACATCCGCAAAATGCGGTTTTAATCTCTTGAAAATCAGCGTTCCGATTCCGAAAATAATCGCTGTTGTAATCCAGAAAAATACGGTGGAATAAAAATCCTCAAAAAACCAGGTCTTTTCAAACAGGGCACTTCTGTAGCCGTTGACAATGTAAAAGACCGGATTGAGTTTGAAAATGATTCTGTATTTTTCCGGAATCTGTGCGATATCCCAGAGAATCGGCGTCGCCCACATGCCTACCTGAAGAAGAATTCCGATAATCTGCGAAAGGTCTTTGAAGAAGACCACAATAGCGCAGGTGGAATAACTGATGGCAAGGCTTAAGGCAAACATACAGAAGCTGAAGTAGATAATCTGAATCAGATAAAAGCTCGGCTTATAGCCGTAGCAGAAATACAGAATCAGCATGACCGATGCAAAGAACACATGGATAAAGGTTGCCGCAATGACTTTGATAATCGGCAGAATACTGATTTTGAAAACGACTTTTTTCACAAGGTAGTTGTATTCAATCAAAGCACTTGTTCCGCCTCCGATGGCCTCGGAAAAATAGAACCACGGAACCAGCCCGGCGGTCAGCCAGAGCACATAAGGTGCTTCAATACCTCCGGCCGCAAGCTTTGCCCTGGTCTGGAAGATCAGTTCGAAGACACAGTAGTACATGGCGACCGTAACCACGGGCTGGACAAACGCCCAGACACGTCCCATGGTGGATCCAGCATAACGTTTCTTAAAATCGTTTCTGGCAAGCTTCCAGATCAGTTCCCTGTTATCCCAGAGTTCCCTCGGCAGAACGATAATTTTATCGTAAAGAACAAGATAGGCAATAAGCGCACTAAGGACCATTGCAATTGCAATGGCCTTCTTAATGATTTCTTCCTTCGGTACCGCAAGAGGGTTGTGATGCAGCAGAATGACCACAAAAAATACTGCTGCAATAACAGCTCCGATAATCATTCCCACGGGTTTCGGAATTCCGTTATTTTTCTGTTTCGGTAAAGCCTTCGCCATGCGCTCTTACTTCTCCCGCTTTAATTCCGTAATGGATCCCCATTTGGTATCCTTGTCGGAAAGAATCAGTTCCATTCCTTCCGGAATCGGCCATTCTATTCCGATGGCCGGATCGTTATAGGCAATTCCGCCTTCATCGTTCGGATGATAAAAATCCGTGCATTTATAACAAAACTCCGCGTAATCGGAAAGAACCAGGAAGCCGTGTGCAAAATTCTTCGGAATGAAAAACTGCTTTTTATTTTCTTCCGTCAAGAGCACTCCGTGCCATTTTCCGTAGGTTTCGCTGCCCGGTCTTAAATCGACCGCCACATCGTAAACCTCTCCTTTAATTACCCTTACCAGCTTATCCTGCGGATAATTGATCTGAAAATGAAGCCCTCTTAAAACACCCTTCTTCGATGCGGACTGATTGTCCTGCACGAAAGGAAGATCGATTCCGATTTCAGCAAAATCCTTCTGCTGATAGGTCTCCATAAAATAACCGCGCTTGTCGCCGAATACCTGGGGCGTAATTTCCAAAAGCCCCTTGATTTCACATGTTTCTACCTGTAATTTGCCCATCTTTTCAATTCTCTCTTACCGTGCGTCTTTCACGCTTATTTTGATTCGCCTTTTCGAACTCCGATTCGACGGTTTTCTTACAATCCTTCCGCCACTTCCTTCAGATACTGTCCGTAGGCGGTCTTCATCAGCGGTTCCGCAAGCTTTAAAAGCTGCTCTTTCGTAATAAAGCCTCTCTTGTATGCAATCTCCTCGATGCAGGAAATATAAAGCCCCTGACGTTTCTGGAAAGCACATACGAAATCCGAAGCATCCAGAAGGGCATCGTGATTTCCGGTATCGAGCCACGCAAATCCGCGTCCCAGCGGCTCCACATGAAGGGTTCCCCTTCTTAAGTACTCATTGTTGATGCTTGTGATTTCAATCTCGCCTCTTGCGGAGGGCTTTACGTTCTTTGCGATTTCCACAACGTCGTTATCGTAAAAATACAGACCGGGAACCGCATAATTGCTCTTCGGATGTTCCGGCTTTTCTTCGATGGAAACGGCATTTCCGTTTTCATCGAATTCCACTACACCGTACTCTCTCGGATCTCTTACGTAATAACCGAAAATAGTTGCGCCCTTTTCTCTCGCGGCTACCGAACGAAGCACTTTTGAAAAACTCTGTCCGTAGAAAATATTGTCGCCGAGAATCAGTGCCACACTGTCGTCACCGATGAATTTTTCACCGATAATAAACGCATCCGCAAGACCTCTCGGATATTCCTGTACCGCATACTCCATGGAAAGGCCCAGGTCGGAACCGTCTCCGAAAAGTTCCTTGAAAACAGGCAGATCACGGGGTGTGGAGATAATCAGAATCTCGCGGATATCCGCCAGCATCAGAATCGACAGGGGATAATATATCATCGGCTTGTCATAAACCGGCATAATCTGTTTTGAAATTGCCTTGGTCAGCGGATAAAGTCTGGTTCCGCTTCCGCCTGCAAGAATAATTCCCTTCATTCGCGCATTCCTTTCCGTTCTGTTTCGTTCCGTTTTTTGCAAATCATTTATTTACCGGAATACATCTCGGTATAATACTTCTGATAATCTCCGCTGGTTACGTTTTTCATCCAGTCCTCATTTTCGAAATACCACTGAATGGTTAAGCGGATACCGTCCTTGAAGCAGGTCTCGGGCTCCCAGCCCAGGTCTGCTTTGATTTTGTCCGGTGCAATCGCATATCTTCTGTCATGGCCCTTGCGGTCCGTAACATAAGTGATTAAATCCCTGTTGATATATTTTTTTCTCGGATCTCCTTCCGGAAGCATCTCACAGAGGGTATCCAGAATGATTTCGATAATTTCGATGTTCTGTTTTTCGTTGTGTCCGCCGATATTGTAACGCTCGAAAAGTTTTCCCTGCTCCTGCACCATGTCGATGGCCTTTGCATGATCCATAACATAGAGCCAGTCTCTGACATTCTTTCCGTCGCCGTAAACCGGTAATTTCTTTCCCTGAAGTGCGTTGTTAATAATCAGGGGAATCAGCTTTTCGGGGAACTGATACGGTCCGTAGTTATTCGAGCAGTTGGTAATGTTTGCCGGGAATTTGTAGGTATCCATATAAGCCTTTACCAGAAGATCGGAGCTCGCCTTGCTGGAAGAGTAAGGGGAGTGCGGATCTATCGGTGAAGTCTCGTAAAAATACGCATTCGGATCATCCGGCAGAGAGCCGTATACTTCGTCCGTGGATACATGGAGGAATTTTTTATCCTCTTTAAAACTTCCGTCCGGAAGCTCCCATGCAGCCTTTGCGCAGTTTAACATTACCGCGGTTCCGAGAACATTTGTCTTTACAAAAACCTCGGGATTTTTGATGGAACGGTCCACATGGCTTTCCGCCGCGAAATGAACCACTCTGTCGATATCGTTCTCCTCAAAAATCTTTGCAATGGCATCCTTGTCGGTGATGTCGGCTTTGACAAAAGTATAATTGGGATTGTTCTCGAGATCCTTTAAGTTCTCGAGATTACCCGCGTATGTCAGCACGTCAACATTGATAATGCGAATGGTGTCGCCGTATTTATTAAACATATAGTGAATGTAGTTTGAACCGATAAATCCGGCACCGCCGGTTACAAGGTATGTTCTCATATGATTTCCGTCCTTTTAAAAAATATTAGTGAATATATCCAATTTCCTTTGCAAGTGCTTCCTCGATTACTACGGTCGCATCTCTGTGAAGTCTCATAAAGGTTGCCGGGCAGTGAGGATCGATTTTATCCTCGATTAAAAGCTTTGTTGCAGCTTCCTTTTTGTTTCCGCCGATGATCATCAAAAGCGCTTTTGCTCTCATGATATTGCCCATGCCCATGGTAACCGCATGTGTGGGAACTTCTTCCTTGGAAGCGAAGAATCTCTTGTTTGCCTCGATGGTGGAATCTTCCAGGGTTTCCTCATGAGCCTTGTCATACAGAGTATCTCCGGGTTCGTTGAATCCGAGATGTCCGTCCGGTCCGACACCGAGAACCTGAATTTCGATTTCGGTATTGTCCAGAACTTCGTTAAATTCCTTTAAATTTGCTTCCACATCGCCCGTTCCCTTTGCAACATAGGTATTGGCTTTGTCAATATTGATATGATCAAAGAGATTGTCGTTCATGAAGTAGCGGTAGCTCTGATCGTGAGTGGGTTCAAGGCCTACATACTCATCCAGATTTACGGAATGAATTCCGGAAAAATCAAGGCCCTCTTCCTTGCATCTTCTTGCCAGTTCGCGATACATTGCAACGGGACTGGAGCCGGTAGCAAGACCGAGCGTGCAGGTCGGATTGTCTCTGACTATTTTTTCGATAATATCCGCAGCCTTTACAGCAGCCTCTTTGGAATCTTTTGCAACAATAACTTTCATAAATAAACACCTTTCCGAATTATAGAATTCTTTGTTTTTTATTCTTCATTCAGACTGCCGGTTTCATCGCAGTCCGAATAAACCCCATAATCGTTTTATTTTATCATATTTTTGGCTTATTTTCAAGGAAAAACGGCTTTTTCACCCTGTCCGGACCCTTGTTATTCCGCGGTTTTTAACCAGGGGGTAAGAGCATTTTCCCTGGCATCACGGTATGCCACATAATGTTCCGTTTCAAAGAGCACCTCGAATTCGTAATCCGTGATTTCGCCATCCAAAAGATGATCCTTGTTCAGCACGATAAACTGGCAGCCTTCGTCTCTGGATAAAAACGCGAGACGTTCCGCCGAAGAGGTCGGCAGAATCATTTCGTCCGCCAGATCGTTGGAAAATCCCCAGCGGTCCACCATGGTTTCATAACCGTAGGGCATCACGATATACGGTGTATACTGACGGATATACGGCACCAGTTCATGTGGAAAGACACATTCCACTTCCCTGCCCGGAATTACAATCGCATCACATAAATCCACGACTTCCTGCGGAAGCTGGTATGCGTTCTGCGCGGGTACCATGACCGGGCTCCGGTAACCGGGATTTCCGGCAATAGCCACAAATGCGGCCGCAAGCGCGGCAACCAGAAGCTTTACCACACGAAGCTTAATCTTTGTCAGAAGCAGAATCGTGGCATAGGCACTGACCGCGGTAACCGGAATCAGCCACAAAAAGCGGTAGAAGGTTTCCTCTTCTCCGAGAACTTTGCAGTAAAGGTAAGGCGTTACGGGCAGCATAAAAAGCACGAGTAAAGCCGCCGGATAGGCTCCCAACAGTTTCCGGGTTTCCTTCTTCTTTTCAAAAATCAGAAGAAAACAGAGAGCTCCGAGAAAATACAGAAGCAGAAGCCCGTTTCCGCCGTAATCTGTAATTGTCTGAAATGATTTTCTGAGTAATTCCGTCATTTCAAGCTCCTAAAATAAAATAGCAAACAAAACTCCGATCAATCCGACCGGCACAAGCGCAAGAACCGTAGCCACAAAAACGGAGGGTTTCTTCCGGATTGCGAAAAGCACCACCGATCCCGTCACAAAAAGCCCCGGCAGAAGAACCAGTCCCGTGGTCGCCATACAGACCGCCGCAAGACAGCAGACTGCCGCCGCTATGGCATAAAAGGCTCTTGTCTTTTTCCATTGTTTATTCGTAAGTTCTTTTTCCGCCACAATAAGGAACAGCAGAAAAGCAAATGGAATACAGAAATTCGCAATTACGCTCTTCCCCTGCCAGGTTCTTGTAATCAAAAACGTAGCCGGAGTTAACAGGGAAATATTACCGAAAACATCAAATACGCATACCAGATCCGCAAAAAGCGCACTGTATTTTTCTTCCTTCGAAAAAAGCAGCGTACCAATCCGGTAAAATACAATATTGTGAAGAATAATCATCAAATCGGCAAAGATGATATGTGCCACAATGGCCGGATGAAGCTTTAAGCAGTTTGCAAGATATGCCAGGAAAACACCGCCCGGAGACAGTGCGTGACGCACATCGAGTCCCGTGGAAAAACCGGTATACGGATCGAGTGTGTACATCGTGTTTCCGAAATAGGAATTGACCGCCGTTCCGAGGAAGAATGCATTGTCCCCGTCCGTAACTCCCTGAAACCACCTTGCAACACATTCCAGTGTCACAAGCGCCAGGAAAAGAATGAAATAGATGTTCATTTTAGGGAATGTCAGATCCTTCAGTCCCTTTGCACCGAGGATCGCAAAGCACAGGGAAAGGAGTCCTGCCGTGATTCGGAAAATCAGACAGAGGGTCGAAAAATGCATACCCAAAAAAAGCGCCGGCAGATATTCGCATTCAAACAAGGCCATCATAACCAGATAGCCGACTGCGAAAATCATCCCCGGCGAGCGGTATTTTTTTTGTAATAACCGACATGGGAGAATCCCCAGGCCGAAAGGCACTGCTATCAGCCAGAGGATTCCCTTTAAAATCGTTAGAATCATTTTAATATCCCAAATAACTGGTATCGATATCTACGTTTCCGTTAATTCCGTTAATTCTGCCCGTACAGGACTTCTGCCACAGCTCATACTTACCCTTATAATCAGTCTGGGTTGTGTAATGAGCCAGCCAGATCTTGTAATTGTTCAGTGCACCGGCATCCAGGTTATCATAGTACCAGTACTTCGATGCATAAACACCGGGTGTGTATCCGGCAGAGCGGATGGTTTCGCAGAATGCCTTGCACACAGCGGTTCTCTGTGCCTTGGAAAGCTTATCCGCACGTCCGGTATGGCTTCCGTTTGCATACTCACTGTCGATGAAAATCGGATAGGAGATTCTGTGGGACTTCGCCATGGATACTGCCATGGAAGCCTCTTCCACCGCTTCTCTTTCGTTGACTGCCTGGGAGAAGAAGTATACACCGACCTTCAGTCCCGCCGCTTCCGCGCCGGATGCGTAGGAGTGGAAATTGGAGTCTTCAATCAGACCGCCCTGTGTATATCCGCGGTATCCGCAACGGATGATAACGAAGGATACACCTGCGTTCTTAACCGCCGTCCAGTTGATGGTTCCGTTATTTCTGCTGACGTCGATACCGAGTGCTCCGCCACCCATGGAGAGGGAACCGTCACTGGCGAAATTGTACTTCACGCCGCCGATTACCTGTTCTCCGGTAACGTAATTTCCATCCGACTTGTAATAAAATGTCTTTCCGCCGATGGTCTGCCATCCGTTATAAATCATTTTCTTGATATAGAAATTGCTGTACTTGAAGTAATCCGCGTACTTGGCTTCTCTGTAATTATCTCCGTCCTTAACGTATACCTGGTTATTGCTCTTATCTTTCAGCGCGGTAGCGGTATCCGCCATAGCGTTGCTTACGGTAATCTTGCAGGTTGCTTCAAGGACTTTTCCGTCCTTATCCTTGCCGTTTGTGGTACAGGTAATGGTTGCTTCACCCTTTGCCTTTGCGGTAACGGTACCGTCCGCAGCCACCGTTGCAATGGCTTCGTTGGAGCTCTTCCATGTTACGGTCTTATCTGCCTTGTCATCCGTTCCGGTTACGGTAGGAGTAATCTTTACGGTTGCGTTAATCTGCAGAACCTCTGCCGTCTTATCCAGCTTCAATTCCTTGACGAAACTTCCTTCCGTTACGGTTACCTTTACGGTCTTGGTAATGGTATTTCCGTCCTTGTCCTTGCTCTTTGTGGTACAGGTAATCGGAGCTGTTCCGACTGACTTTGCGGTAACCACACCATTCTGATCAACCGTTGCAACGGATTCCAGAAGACTGTTCCAGATTAATGTCTTATCAACGCCTTCATCCGCAGCCACAGTGGCTTTCACCGTCACGGTGGAACCAAGTGCCATGGTAATTTCTTCTTTTTCCAGAGTCAGGCCCGTAATAACGCCTGCCGGCTGAGGGGTGGTCGCTTCCGTTACGGTAACGGTCTTGGTCGCGGTCTTTTCCACCTTTGTGGTGGTCGCATCCTCTCCCTCTCCCGTTGTCACATTACGGCACAGACGCAGGTAATGGTAACCGTTCCTGCCTTCTTGCCTTCCACGGCACCGCTGCCGGATACGGTTGCAACCTCCGAATCGGAGCTGCTCCAGGTCGTTTCATCCGGAGCCTTTTCCGTATCATCATCCATCTTTACCTTTGCGGAAAGAGTAATGGTTTTTCCGACTTCCACAGTGGAATCACCGCTGATTTCCGCACTCGCAGGCGCCGCACAGCTCATGGACCGTTTGCTTGCCATTGCCAGCGTCGCGATATTGGGCAGATCGTTTGCCTTATTGATTTCTACATAGGATTCCTTTTGGGAAGAACCTACCCATGCCACCGTATCCTGAAGCTGGGTTCCGGTATCGATTTCCGCACCCTTCGGTTCTTCTATCGCAAGATTGATTTCGTTTTCCTTCTTAATCTCGTCAACTACATTGATTGCAACATAGGAAATCTTATCCTTAACGGTTACTTCCGACTCCTCATCAGGGAAAACATAATCTCCGACGCTGACGATTTTTACCTTGTAGATACCGGACTCAATGTCCTCTTTGTAAATCATTCCGTCCTTGTCGGAATCTTCCCATGTCACCTGCTTGTTGGAAGGCGTCTTTGCCTCCACCTTGAAGGCGACTCCCTTAATCAGGGCATTCGTCGACTTGTCAATAAACTTAATCTTTAGATCCTTCTCGATGGAAGTGAAATTTACGGAAACATCTTTTCCGACCTTTCCGGAACTAACGGTTTCCTCCGTAACGGACTCGATTACCGTGGTCTTTCTGTTTGCCACAATATCATCGATTCCGCTTCCGCCGATGGTTTCCAGTGCCGCCAGCTTCATACCGAGCATTGCCACGGTTTCCGCTTTCTTCATATTATTGGATTTATTCAAAGCAACAACTGCCAGAATCACCACCAGGAAAATCGCCGCCACGGCACCGAAAATCAGAGCGCCGTCAAACAGGCTGAATTCTTTCTTCTTTTTCCGGCCGGGTCTTCCGCCATGACCACCATTACCGCCATGACCCTGTGCAGGTCTCTCTCCATGGCTTCCCGAAGGCTTTCCGGAAGGCTTTGCGGAATGATTTGCACTCCTACCGGCATCACTTTGTGCATGCTGCGATTTATGCGCCTGTCCGTTATGCTGCGCAGTTCCTTTATGATGTTCCGCACTCTTTCCGGCATTTTCCGCAGGAGTCCCCTGCGCATGCTGGGGTTTGTGTACCGAACGCTGCTCCGAACCACTCTTATGATGTTCACCGCGGTGCTCTCCTCTGCTTTCGGAGTGTCTTTCATGTTCTCCGGCTCTTCTCTCGCGCTCACCCGATTTTCTCTCGTGCTCGCCGGAATGTCTCTCACGTTCGCCGGAATGTCTTTCACGCTCACCCGAATGTCTTTCATGTTCCTCGCGGCTTCTGCGTCCTTCCTCACGTCTTCTGCGAGCAGCCTCTTTCCTTCTGATCTCGCTGACATCCTCGTCATGATAGGTCAGATCCCCGAGTTCCTCGGCTTCTTCTTCGGTCATGACAATTTCATCGGGCACATATTCTTCCGATACTTCCGGAATATCCAAAACCGGATCTTCCGTAAGGAGTCCGTACTCCGAAAGAAGCGCTTCGTTTGCCATAATATCGGTTCCCGAAGAAACTCCGGACTCCGCTTCGGCTCCCGCTGCCGCATAACCCGCATCCGCCGCATCGCTCACGGACTGCAGATCCCCCGGAGAGAAAATGCGCGTATCTCCTTCCACATCATCATCCTCCGGCAGAAATTCCAAATCGGATACCACACCGCGGTTTCCTTCTCTGTGAATAAATTCCATGGAATCCGTATTGGTATCCTCATAAATTTCCATCTCTTCCGTTCCGGAGGTATGCTTTCCGAAAGACTTCATGCTCTCCGCAATCGGAGTCACATCCACATCTCCGTCATTTTCGATTTCACCGGAAAAAAACAGATTTTCATTCTTTTCGTCAACACTCATACTCTTTCCCTCATCTATTTTTCAACATTTTCGATTCTGCTTAACACCTGGTTCATAATATGGGCGGCAATCAGCTTCTTGCCTTCCATGTTCGGAACTATGTTATCCTCGGTCAGATATTGATCCGCGGTCTCCTCATTGATGGCTACGCCAAAATAATCATCCACGTAAGAAATGCCATACTCCTGCGTTTTTTCTTTCATGAATAAAATACCGTCAGTCAGTTTTTCTCCGTTAACCTCGTACAGGTTTCCGGGCTGCCTGGTTCCGTTTTCATCCACCGCATAACAGAATGTCGGACAGACAAACGCCACCTGGATTTCCGGATAATGTGCAAAAATCTTTTCGTGTATACCATACATAACACCGTTCATGCAAAGCGGCATAAACGCATCTTTCTGATAAACGGTAGTCTGACCTGCAGTATAATCATGTCCGTCATAGCAGATCAGAATGTAATCAACATCATTAAAATCGATGGATTTTAACAGATTGATATGCTCTTTGTAAAGTTCCGCATTAATTCCCTTAAGTTCGGGAATAACCGCTTCCTGCAAATCCAGTGTTCCGTTCTGTACGCTTTCCCAGAGCCAGTAAAGAGAAAAATAATCCATCGGATAATCGGAATCATCCGGACGGTTTAATCGTCTTGTCATCATCGTGGAGCCGGGGAACGTACAGTCGTAAATTGTAGCGGTGGAGTTTTCCTGCAAAAGTCTGCAGACTCCTACACCGTATTCGGTATCGCCGAATGTATCGTTTCCGAAAATTACCACCGTGGGAACGCCGTCATCCGCGCTTCTGTACAGACTCGCAGGAATCAGGGATACTCTGTCATCCGTTTCCGTATTGCCGTCGATGGACGGGTCTATTACAAATTCACTGCTGCCTTCCCAGCGTTTAATCAGAAAAATAATCAGTCCCACAAAGAACAGCAAAGCTACCGCCATGGCAATTACCAGAATCCACGGCTTTTTCTTTTTATGATCCGGAGACTGCTTTTCGGGAGCAGTATTCTCTTCCTTTATTTCTTTCGGTTCACTCATACTGAATCCTCTCTATAATCCATTGGATATCGCGTATTTATAAATCTTTTTGTTTCCGTCTTCCGGAAACACATAACCGATGATATTATACTATATCTTGTTCCATAATTCAAATATTGCAGAAAAAAACACTAATTGAACGATTCCGATTCTTTTTTACGCAAAAATCCTCCGGGAAACCCCGGAGGATGCTTTAATTACCGTTCTTCCGGCATACAGAGAATGTATTTTCCGGTTCGGAACACGACCGAATAGCCGTTTTTCTGCAAAAATCGTGCCAGTATTTTTTCTTTTTTCTTCTCTGTTTCCGCCTCGTCCTGCGAAAGCAGCCCTTCGAACTTGCTCTCCAGGATAAATACCGGGCGCTCTCCATCACTTTCAAGCTTCTCAATATCCGCCTGAAGTTCCTCCGTCGGGAAAGAATCCAGAGCAGCCCAGGAATGGGACAAAGCACACTCTTCCTCGAAGAAATAGTAAAAACCGGGAATCATGTCATAGCAGACCGCCTTTTTATGTTTCAGTCCGTTTTCGTTCAGATAATCATTCAGTGCCTGCAGATTTTCCGCATTTTCCGCATCGGTACGGACACCCGCAATCACCGGATTGCCGGAAACCGTGGAAAAATTACCGCTCACGAAGGAAGTGTCGTGGAAAAGGAAGCTGATTTGGAAAAGTGTGCTCTGAACGAGCGCCGCAAGACAAATCAGTGCTCCCGCAACCGAAAGGGACAGGGAAAGCCCTCCGGCAATATTTTTTCCGGCTGCCGTATCCTTCCCGGACAGACACTCCCACGCTTCCTTTCCGAGGAAAAACAGTTCTCCCAGAAGATATGCGGAAATTAAAAACAAATTGTTAAAGGCACTGTAAAGCCCGTTATTGCTGCCGATGGGAGTAATCATAATCAGGGCGATTACCGTCATTCCGAGAAGCTTATTCTGAATGGAAACACTTTTCCGGAAAAGATTAAATGCTGCCGTAAGAAGTGACATCATCAGAAGAAAAGTACCCCACATGAAGAAGCATCTGTAGTCGATGTAATTGAAACCGAATGCCCCGTATCTTCTGTATAACAAAACGGAAATCCCCGCAAAAATCACTGCAAGACCTGCAAAGACAGCAATCCTTACCGCCTTCTTTTTTAAGAATGCCAAAACCACTCCGCAAAGAAGAGCAACCGCCGCATAGGGCAGGAAGAATTTCAGATACATAAAGTAATCACCGAAAATGGTCGCAAGCATTGACTTCGGGGTATAACTTGTCGCCTCTCCCGTCATGGAAAAAAGCGATCTGATCATATCAAAAAATGCACTTTTCCCGAAAAAAATGCTTATGATTCCGATTCCCGCAAGAAGCATTGCCATATATCCGAGAATACAGAGCAGAAACTCTTTCCAAATATGTTTTTTCTTCAGAATGCCCGCCAGGAAAAGTACCACAATCAGCAGGCTCTCCACAATATTCGGAAAACGCACAAATACATTGAATGCCAGCACACAGCCCGCAATTACGTACAATGCTTTTTTCTCTTTCCGAATGGCCTCTAACAGCAGAATTGCGCCGAAACAGAAGAAAAAGTACGACAGATAATGATACAGAATAATCCTCGGACACCAGGAAAATCCCTCCGCCGCAAGAAGTCCCAGAAAGACAATGACGGACGGATAAAACTTCCGAAGATAAAGATAAAACAGAACAATGAATGCACTTCCGAGTATCGTACAGTATACGGTAAGTCCGAGCATGGTTTTTCCGCCCGGCAGAAAGCTCATAACATGGCCAATCACATTTGCAACAAGCGTGGAAATTGCCCAGGTCCGGTTCATATTCGGAAATACGGTAAAATTCAGAAGATTATATCCGACATCCGCCGCATCCAGTCCGCTGTTTACATGCAGAAACGGAAAAAGCGCCAGCACGGCAAGGAAGCAGTAATCCGGAATTCCGATTCGTTTTCTGTTTTCGGATTTCACTGTTTCCGTCATTGCTCCGCTCCCTTAAAATCGCTGTCCTTCTGCGGGAAAATCACGTCGGCTTTTCCGAGAAGCTTAAAGAACCCTTTGAAAGGGGGAATTTTATAAAGTAAATCAAAGAGGGTCTTTCGGATCCATTCCACCAAAGCACCGATTAAGAATACCGCAAGCACGACTCCTGCGAAATGCAGAATAAAATACGGTGTTTGATACGCTTCGGGAACCTTCCAGAAGGTAACCCATAAATCACGCAGCAGGAAATGTTCATGCAAAAGATAAATGCCGAAGGTAAGCGGTGCCAAAAAGAGAATGATTTTTCCGAAGAAGTTCTCTTTTATGTGAATTGTCCGGAAGAACAAAAACAGGGATATGCCCGATACGATTACCGTAGGGGAATTGTATCCGTACAGATACTCCAGAAAATCCTTAAAATGTCCCGTGCTGCGATTTACGGCCGCAAGCAGAAACGTTCCGCTGACCGTGGCAATAACCGACAGGAAAAAGATTCCGAGATACAGCCATCTTTTCTTTGTGTTAACGGGAACAAAACGTCTGATATAGGCCGCAACAACAAACAGAACCACCATCCAGATAATGCCGTAACCGTCCGGCTCCACCATTACCATATTCGGCAGAATATATTTTAAGGTTCTGCCTGCGATAATCAGAAGAATCAGTACAAGTCCGAACATCTGCTTTTTCTCAAGCTTCCGAAGTCCCAGTGCAAGGAAAGGTGCCAGTGTGTAGAACAAAAGATAAATGCTCGCAAACCAGTAATGCTGGGAGGAAACCGGAAAAAGCATAATGCTTCTGTGATAGCGGTCGTCAAACTCCTGCGGATAGAATCCGCCCAGCTTAAAAATTAAGAAAACTCCGATGGAATAAAAAAGCACCTGTACAAAAATTTTGAAAATCTTTTCCGAACGCGCTGCGGCATTGATCAGAAAATAACCGCTGATCATAATATAAATATTCACCGCCGCATAGCTTGCCGCTTCCAGCGTCCATGCAAGTATTTCATTGAGAAAATTTCCGTCGGAAGGAAGGACCGCCGCAATCCCCATCGCCATCGTATTTCCCTTGCCGAGATAATGCAGGGAGATGACCATGAGCATCGCCAGGATCCTTAACAGTTCCAGATTGATTTCCCTTTTCTTTCCTTCCATAAATCCGCTCCCGAAATAACGCAAATGCGTTTATTCCCTGTCCTTTTTCGATGCATTGATCAACATCTGAATCATGTTCAGCCGGACTTCAAAATCCTTCCGGTTGGTCTTCACGACCGTATCCAGGATCAGTCCGCAGATAATCAGAAGAATCGCAACAATGAGTACCGCCAAAGATGCAAAGAGTGTGGGGAATCTTTCCACGAGTCCGGTCTGCAGATACTCGATAAATACCGGGATAAAAAATCCCAGTCCGAGTGCCGCAAGGAGCACGGAACAGATTCCGAAAAATGCCATCGGTTTATAATCCTTAAACAGCTTGATAATCGTAAAAATAACCTTCATTCCGTCTGAATACGTATTCAGTTTCGACACGCTTCCGTCGGGACGGTCACGGTACTGCACCGGAATGGAATCCAGCTGCATATTTTTATCAAGTGCAAAAATCGACATTTCCGTTTCAATTTCGAATCCTTTTGAAAGCACGGGAAACGATTTGACAAAGAGCGGGGAAAATGCACGGTACCCTGTCATAATGTCGGTAATGTTTCCTTTAAAGAGATTGTTTACGGTCGCCCTGACAAGCGTGTTTCCGAAATTGTGAAACGGTCTTTTGTTTTCCTGAAAATAGGTGGAAGAAAGCCTGTCACCGATTACCATATCGGCACCCTTTTCCAAAACCAGATTGCACATCTCCCTTGCGCTTTCCGCAGGATAGGTATCGTCTCCGTCAATCATAAGATAGCAGTCCGCATCGATATCCCGAAACATGGTACGAATAACATTTCCCTTGCCCTGTCTTCTTTCATAACGGACAACGGCTCCGGCCGCTCTTGCTATTTCATCCGTTCCGTCGGTGGAATTGTTGTCATAGACGTAAATATCCGCTTCCGGAAGCACCGCCCTGTAATCCTCCACCACTTTTTTGATTGTTGAAGATTCGTTATAGCATGGTATTAAAACCGCAATTTTACTCATACGAGTGTTCTCTCCAATTCTGTCTGATTTTGCCAGAGGCGTTTTAACATCTGACCTTTAAAAACTGTGCCATCCCGTGAAGCAGTATTTCATTCTCTCCGGCGGGAATAAAAATACAGTCTCCCTTAAAGAAATCCAGTGTATCCTCCCCGGCGTGCAGAACCCCGCAGCCGTCGGTACACAGAAGCACCTGGAAGGTTTCCTTTAATGCCGCAAACTTGCTGTATTCCCTGCACCTTTCCGTATTCATCAGAATTCTCTCGGTCTGAAAATACCTGCAGCGGTTCAACACCTCCGTTGCGCTTCCCGGCGTGTATTTTAACACACGGATGGGCTGTTTCGGTTCCGTTTTTTTCGTATAATCCGTTACCTCGAGTGCTTTTTTGATATGTAACGGTCTCTTCTTTCCGTCCTTGCCGACACGGTCGTAATCGTATAAACGGTAGGTCAGATCGGAGCTTTCCTGCACCTCGCAGAGAAGCGCTCCGCCTCCCACTCCGTGAATCAATCCCGGCGGAACGAAAAAGACCTGATTTTTCCGGATTTTCACGCGCTGCAGAAGATTTTCCAGCGTACCTTCTTCCAGTGCTTTTTCCACTTCTTCCTTCGAAGTGTCCTTTGCAAATCCGTAGATGATATCACTTCCCGGAGCCGCATCCAGAACATACCACATCTCCGTTTTTCCCAAGGCCCCGTTTTCGAACTCTGCCGCATAAGCATCGTCCGGGTGAACCTGAATGGACAGATCGTCCTTCGCATCGATTAATTTAATCAGGATCGGCAGCTCCCCTTTTTCATTGGCATGCCGGCCCATCATCTGCGGATTACGGGAAAGCACCTCTTTCAGGGAAAGTCCCGCAAATTCTCCGGAAGCCACCGTACATACTCCGGCTTCATGCGTGGAGCATTCCCAGGATTCCGCCAGGGGCGATACCGGAATCTGCTTTGAAAAATCATCGTTTAAGCGGTTTCCGCCCCAGAGATAATCCTTCCCCACGGGTTTTAGCAAAAAAGGTATTTCCGTTTTATTCCAGCTCATACTTTCGCTTGTCATAAACGCTGATCTCCTCACCCAGCTGAACCTCAATCATTTTCAGTGTGCTTTCCGCAAATACGGTATGACGGCAGCCTGCCTGCATCGTAATCACATCTCCTGCGGAAACCTGCTGTCTCATTCCGTCTACAACCGTAGTACCGTTTCCTTCGATGACCACCCAGACTTCATCCCTCATATTGTGGGAATGATAATTCATGCTGTGGCCGGGATTTAAGGTAACCAGAATGGTCATGCTCTTTTCTTCCACGTTTAATACCCGGAAGCTTCCCCAGGATTTTTCCGCAAACATTACCTGTCCGATGATATTATCCACAAACGGTTTGATGTAGGAAGATTCCTTTTTGTCGGACACAAGAATTCCTTCCGCCGATGCGGAAATCACCACATCCTCAAGTCCCATTGCAAGAACGGGAACGTTTAATTCGTTCACAATGTGCACGTTCTCGCACTTGTCATTCATAATTCCCTGTCCGAAAACATTTTCCGGCATGGATTCCGTAAGCGTATTCCAGGTTCCTAAGTCCATCCATTTTCCTAAGAAGCGAAGCACGGAAATGCTCTCTTCGTGTTCCGCAACCGCATAGTCAAAACTGATTTTTTTCACCTCGGAATATTTTTTATACAAATCCGCATAATCCGTATAATCAATCAGTTCATGGGATTTTTTCAGAAGATAGGAAAGACGGAACGCAAAAACACCGCCGTTCCAGAGTGCGCCTTTTTTAATATATTCCGCTGCCGTTTCCTCATCGGGTTTTTCCTTAAAGGTCTTCACCGCGGAGATTTTTTCTTTCTCTGTCGGAATAATGTATCCGTATTTGGCGGAAGGATACGTAGGCTCCATTCCGAGAAGATACAGATTACTTTCCCCTTTTTCCGCCAGCTCATACAGTTCGTTTAATGCCGTAAAGTATTCATCCTCCACATAGGGATCCACGGGAAGAACCAGCACAGCTTCCTCTTCGGATGCATTCATGACATCCTTCAAATACGCACACGCCAGCGCAATTGCCGGAAAGGTGTCTCTCCGGTCCGGTTCAATGCTGATTCCGATGTCCTCGCCCAGCTGATTCTTTAACTCCGACACCTGCGACCGTGAGGTTGCAACCACAATAATGGCATCCGCATCAGCCTTTTTCAGTCCGCGGTACATTCTCTGTACCATGGATTCGTAATCACCGTTCTCATTTTTGAATATTTTGATAAACTGCTTGGAACGGATATCGTTGGATAAGGGCCAGAGCCTCTTTCCCGAACCGCCCGACAACAAAATAACATTCATTGATCAAATCCTTCCCGCTTCCGCTTTTGCAAGCTTTCTGTCATGTTCCGCCATGATTCTGACAAGCTCTTCATAGGAGGTTTTCTGCGGATTCCAGCCGAGCACCGATTTTGCCTTGGCCGGATTACCCCAGAGATTATCTACATCTGTAGGACGAAACCACTGCGGATTGACACATACGAGCATTTTCCCCGTTGCCGCATCATAGCCTTTTTCGTCAATGCCTTCTCCTTCGAAACGAAGGGTAATTCCGTTGGCGGCAAAGGCCTTTTCGGTAAAATCGCGGACCGTATGCTGCACGCCCGTTGCCACGACAAAATCGTCCGGAGTGTCATGCTGAAGCATTAGCCACATGCATTCCACATAATCCTTTGCATAACCCCAGTCTCTTAAAGAGTTCATGTTTCCGAGTTCCAGATGGTCCTGCAGTCCCTCCGCAATGCGGCCTGCCGCAAGCGTTATTTTTCTGGTAACAAAATTGTCGCCCCTTCTTTCGGACTCGTGGTTAAACAGAATTCCGTTCACGGCAAACATTCCATATGCTTCCCTGTATTCCTTCACAATCCAGAAGCCGTACTGCTTTGCAACGGCATAAGGACTGTAGGGATGGAACGGTGTGGTCTCGGACTGCGGAACCTCTTCCACTTTTCCGTAAAGCTCCGAAGTGGACGCCTGATAAATTTTGGTTTTCTTTGTCAGATTTAAAATTCTAACCGCTTCCAGAATTCTTAATACTCCCAGTGCATCCACGTCACCGGAGTATTCCGGAACATCAAAGGATACCTGCACATGGGACTGTGCTGCAAGATTATAAATTTCATCCGGAGAAACAATTCCGATAATGCGGATCAGCGAGGAAGAATCGGTCAGATCCCCTTCGTGAAGCGTAATGGAATTGCTGCGAATCAAATGATCGATTCGCTCCGTATTTTTCACGGACGCTCTTCTTATGATTC
>Ga0247611_10004473_pt1 | contig 19337 bp, 15 predicted proteins | sample 177DNAGHGhighgp2_FD_192422 | JGI IMG/M metagenome (GOLD analysis project Ga0247611, IMG submission 192422) | Sheep rumen microbial communities from Palmerston North, Manawatu-Wanganui, New Zealand - 1770 DNA GHGhigh gp2 | ecosystem: Host-associated > Mammals > Digestive system > Stomach > Rumen...
TGAACCCCTCGCATTTTTTTGCGCTTTGCGCTGGCTCGGGGCTACATTGCAACTGCGCAGCAGTTGCAACTTTTCTTGAACCCCTCGCATTTTGTGCGCACCGCGCTGGCTCGGGGCTACATTGCAACTGCGCAGCAGTTGCAACAATATATAAAGATTTAATCTTTATCGTAGTTCACGTGGACCTCCACCTACACTTAATGGGTAGAAGTCTGCCACTAGGCCTGTCTTTTTTGTGTATTCCTTTGATACTTTTTCAATGAATTCGTCTACGTATTCTTCTTTTACTAAAGATACTGCGCAACCTCCAAAACCTGCGCCTGTCATTCTAGTACCAATTACGCCCTTCATCTTAGATTGTGCATCATATAAAGCATCAAGTTCTTCTCCAGTTACTTCATAATCATCCCTTAATGAAATATGGGACTCATTCATTAACTGTCCAAACTTTTCAATATCATTATTAGTTAATGCTTCAACTGCCCAGATAGTTCTCATATTCTCATATACAGCATGTCTAGCACGTCTTAGCTTAACTTCATCTGTGATATAATGCTTATTTCTTTCAAATTGCTCTATGCTTAAATCACCTAAAGTCTTAATATTAGCACATTCTTTACTCTCCTTTATCATTCTTAGTGCATCTTCGCACTCTGCCCTTCTTTCGTTATATTTAGAGCTTCCAAGGCCTCTTTTCTTATTGCTACATGTGATTACAAGCTTTATTTTATCAAGTTTTATTGGCACATATTTGTAATCAAGAGTTGCTGTGTCTAAATAGATTGCATGGTCTTTCTTTCCCATGGCAATTGCAAATTGATCCATAATACCACAATTTACACCACAAAACTCATTTTCAGCTTTCTGACAAAGAAGAGCTGTTTTAATTTTTCCCAATTTAATTCCATATAATCTAATCATTGAAAGGCAAGTTAATACCTCAATTGAAGCAGAGGATGAAAGACCTGACGAGCTTGGTAAATCCCCATATACAAGCATTTCAAAACCTGATGAGAAAGCAATTCCCATTTTCTTAATTTGATCAATTACTCCCTTTGGATAATTTGTCCACCAATCGGTCTTATTAAATTTCAAGTTATTAATTCTTGTTTCTATGATTCCATTTTGATCATAATTTAATGAGAAAAATCGTATCTTTGAATCTTCTCTTTTTCTAATTGCTGCGTATGTTCCAAGTGGAATTGCGCACGGAAAAACATGTCCTCCATTGTAATCTGTATGTTCTCCAATTAAGTTTACTCTTCCAGGTGCAAAAAAGACTCTTACACCTTCACTAGTCCCAAAAACCTTTTCAAATTCTTCTATCATCTTGTGTTTAGTCATTTTCATTATCCACTACCTCTTCTATAAAGAATAATCTTGATGCAAAATCTTGATAAAAACGGACATCTCCGTCATATCCTGTTCCTGCATAATTCTGGTGAAGTCTGATTCCACAATTATTAAGTAAACTACCTGATACAACCATATCTTCTACTTCGCCATCCATTTTCTTAAGTTTTCCAATTACTCTATGTATTGCAGAATCTGGCTTTATATGAATTGGTGAAACCGTATTTATTAAATCTCCAAAATGCTTTATTTCATACTTATTAGACATATTAAAGAAATGATATTTCTTATTGTCATCTAAGCCTGTAACTCTTAACCAAGCATTTGGCTGGTTAGCTACTGCTTTATCCTGCATTGTAAAAGCTAAAGCCTTAGTCTTATCCTTTGATACACAAATCCACTCATATACGCAATTACCAAACTCTGTTTCCTCGCCATTACTTAATCTGTAGTAATCTCCATCAAAAATAACATCACGATATTTTTTATAAATTGCGATTTGTTCCTTTAAAAGTTGAATCTGATCATCATTTAAATCAGAAACATTAACCTCTAAGCCTAGCATTCCAAAAGCTGCCACATTAAACCTTGATTCTTGCAATGTATTTCTTAAAGTCTGATGGTTAGGACTTGCTGAAATATGAGCTGCTATTACTGATGTTGGATATCCGTAACTATATCCTGTCTGAATTTTAGCTCTACACCAGGCATCTGTATTATCTGATGCCCAGATCTGTGGCATAAAGGAAAGAATACCTAAATCAAATCTATTTCCACCTGATGCACATCCTTCAAATAATACATCTGGAAACTCCTCTACAATACGTCTCATAATATCATAAAGACCTAGAACATATCTGTGGGCCATTTCCTTTTGTCTACTTAAATTAATGCCGTAGTAATCTGTAAAAATACGGTTCATATCCCATTTTACATACTTAATATTGGCTGATGATAACATATCAAAAATTCGTGCCACAAGATAATCTCTAACTTCCTCCATGGTTAAATTAAGGATTCTTTGGTTTCTTCCCTCAGAATGATTTATTCCTGGAATCTTAATTGCCCAGTCAGGATGCTCTCTATATAGGTTAGAATCTACATTTACCATCTCAGGTTCTACCCATATACCAAATTCAAGGCCAAGCTCATTTATTTTATCTGCCAAACCCTTTAGTCCATTTGGTAATTTCTTTAAATTAACATCCCAGTCTCCTAGAGAACATGTGTCATTGTCCCTGTTACCAAACCAACCATCATCCATTACAAATAATTCAACGCCTAAATCTTTGGCTTTTTTAGCCATATTAAGAAGCTTTGTCTCGTTAAATTTAAAATAGCAAGCCTCCCAACTATTAAGTAAAACTGGTCTTACTTTCTTAGCCCATGTTCTTCTTACTATATGATTTCTAATAAATTCATGAAAATTTTGACTTAAGTTATTAAGTCCATTTTTTGCAAAAGTCATTACGACTTCTGGGGTTTCAAAAATCTCATCATGCTCTATTCTAAAATCGAAGTTCTCTGGGTTTATGCCCATTACAAATCTTGCTTTTCCATATCCATTAGCTTGTGCGCATGAATAATGATTTCCGCTATAAATTATATTAAAGCCATAAGCCTCACCATAAAAATCCGATGTTTCTTTTCTTTTTAAAATTACAAGAGGGTTATTTCTATTGCTTGACGTTCCTGTAAATGATGAGTTTACAATTTTGTTCTGTGTAACCTTTAGTTCATTTACATTCATTTCCCTTGTCCAAGCCCCTGTAAAGGTCATCATGGACAAATTCTTACTTGGTAAATCAAGGCAAAGAGAAAGCGCTCTGTTTATATCAATAAAAGTCTCTTCTTTATTAATTATTCTTACTCGTCTTGTTATACAATCTGTATCTTCAAATACTGTATAAACAAGCTCTAAATAAATATTTCTTTGGCTATCCTTTAGCTTTATTATTAGCTGCTCATCTCCTGAAAAAGCCTCAGGCATGCATGTTAAATGTCTATAGCCATTGCTTGAATAGCCCTTAATTAATTCATAATCATGATAAATAAAATCGTTAGATGTGGATCCATCAATATTAGTTAAACATATCTGTGGTTCTCTAATATCGCCCTTTCCTATTGTTGAAACTTCTAGGGCTAGATCCTCAAGTCCAATATTGCTATATTCACTAGAATAGCTAATTGTATTTCCAGCTAAATATTTATTGATTCCTTCTGTAGCCTTAACGCCATCTAATCCAAAATCACACTTAGCTCCATAAAAAAGATGTGCCAAATGTCCACTTTCTAATACTGTAAAAGCATATGTTGTGTTTTTAGTATTAAGAAGAAAAGTTTTAGTATTTTTAGCACTATTTTTATCTAAAATCTCTATCAAGTGCCATCCTCCTATCCCTTATTGTTGCAATTGCGAAGCAATTGCAATGTAGCCTTGCGTGGCCGAAAGCACTATAATCGCAAGGTTCAAGATATAAAACATATTCTAGGGCATAAAAGCCCTAGAATATACCACTTAGTTATTTTTATGTATTTCTTTTGTGATTTCTTCTATTTTCTTATCTGTAAGTATGTATTTTTTCTTAAACCATAATACTGCTATAAACAAGCCAATTATTGGAATAACTGTCATTGTTGTTCTTAAACCTATTCTTGAAGCCTGTGAGACTCCCTTACTAAAGTCTATTACAGCTTCTGCCTCACTAACTTCTGTACCACTTTGTAAGTGATTAAGTGAAAGGCATACTGATGCTACAAATGCTGCGATACCTGATGCTAACTTTACAACAAATGTCTGCATTGAAAAGATTACTGACTCATCTCTTCTTCCTGTCTTTAACTGGCCATAATCAACTGTGTTTGCAAGGAATACTGTTGTTAAAACCTGTAGAATTCCATTGGCTGCAAAGATAAAGAAGCCAGGTATGAAAAGCACAAAAACGTTATTCATTGATGTAAAGGCAATTCCTAGTAATGATGCATATCCTAATATTGCAAATAATAGACATATGTAAAAAATCTGAATATTACTAAAGAATTTTCTAAGTAATGTGTACATAAACATCATTGCTAATATCTGAATTGCACCACCAAACATATTAAAATATGTATAGCTTTCATACCACTTTCCACCGCCAAAATCGTATTTAAAGAAATAGATTACAAGGTTTGATGTGATATAAACTGCACAGTTAATTAATACTATTGCAACTACAACTGCCATTGCCTGATCATTGTTAATCAATGATTTAAACATTGTAGAAACAGATGGTGTCTCCATATTAACGCTAGATTTTTCCTTAATTGTAAATACTGTTATACAGATAAAAATTACAAAAAGAATTGCAACTATTAAGGCAAGATACTTAAAACCTGCCTTTTCATTGCTTCCTCCAAGTGCGTGAACAAGCATCATTGTAAAAATTGTTATTATTGCTGAACCTACGCCTGCGCATGATCTTGCAAGAGTTGTTAGTCCTTCTCTTTCCTTACCTCCATTAGTAAAGGCTGGTATCATTGACCAATATGGAATGTCCATCATTGTATATGTTACGCCCCAAATTATATAAAATACTGCGGCATAAGCTGTTAATCCAGCACCATCTAGGCTTGGAGGACAAGCAAACATAAAATACAAGATTATTGCATTTGTTATTGTTCCTATTAATAACCATAGTCTAAATTTACCAAACTTAGATTTTGTCTTAGCAACTATAACCCCCATTATAGGATCATTAAAGGCATCAAAAATTCTTGCCACAAGTAAGATAATACCCATTGCAAATGCGCTAACACCTAAAACATCCTGATAATAATACAAAATATAACTAGCTGATAACATGTAAACCATGTCTTTACCTACTGCCCCTAAGCCGTAGGCAATTTTTTCCTTTAAACTAAGCATATAACTACCTCCCATAAAACTTTGCTAATTATTTTTTAATTCAAAAGCTTTTTTTACGACTTCATACGCCCCATCGTAAATATGTGCTTTTTTATTATTCATTATATTCTCACACATTTCAACAATTGTACTTCTGTCCTTAATAAACATCTTAATCATTTGTAATGTATGTGGAATATCTTCACACTCGTATGTTCCATCACCTATTTCTGCTGAGTGAATTGCGCCCCATTTTTCATGGCCACCTACTCTTTTAATAAATAGTTTTGGAACTGGATAAAATGATAACTCACTTGGTTTTGTTACTAATATATCGCAACTTCTCATTAAGATATTTGTGCAATATACTGCTTCAAAAATATTCTCGTGATAGAATCCGTGAATTCCTGTTATTTCTACATTTTCATCAAGTGCACTATTAGCAAAACTTTCTGTATCTTCCCAATTATTAAAATGTGTCTTAGAAATACTTTCCATTTCTGGTATTTCCTTTATTAACTCATCCCACACATTTTTATAATCACCTACGTTAACATATAAGCAGGCTTTTCCATCTTTAATTGGCTTTAAAAGATACTTTATTATACTTGCAAAAATCTCCCTTTGAGCTCCAGCACCTCCTATAGTTAATAGGAATCTAACTGGTTTTTTCTTATTAGCTCTATCGATTCTCTTTCTACAGTCTTCTTCTATATTTGCTACTAATTCATGATCAATATAATGACCTGTATAGCAAATATCCTTTTTAGTCATTGGATTTAGAACTTTCTTTCCATTCATTCCATTTAAGTTTCTATATCCAAGAAGTGCTGAATGTGTCTGCACTGTATGTAGACTTCCTTCAGCTAAATGTAATGCCATTGGCCAGTTATCTGGAATTGCATTAACTACATATTTCATTCCTGCATGAACTGCTGCCTGAGCTGGCCATACATGAGTTCCCACAAGTGGGATGTCCTTTGGAATATTTTTAAATACACTAGTCATTAACTCTGCATTCTTCTGATCTGAAGAATTGTAGCTTATCTTTTTAAAACCTTCATAATTCATTGGCTCCCAAACCAATGCATTAAAAAGCTTTGATTTCTGGGAAATCCTTGAGCCTAATGAATAAAGGTCATTCTGTGCATTTATAACTTTCCCACCTGTTGTCATCTTATAAGAATTTAAATCCATCCAATATGGTGTGTATCCTAGGGCATTAGCAGCTGATGCTATGGCCATTGATATTCTATAATGTCCAAATCCCATTCTTATATTTCCAACAATTATTCCTTTATCATTATCAAAGCCTTCCGTTAATCCAGCTTTGATTGAATTTTCTCCATTTTCACTTGGTGACATATCATCATTTCTAATAATAATGTTTTTTACACCTAGTGTTTTTCCTATAAATCTATTATCTTCTAATGCCAACTTGTAATCCACATTAGAATCATCGCCAAATTTCTTTACGAATTTTTTCTTTGAATTATTAGAATTTCTTATGGTCTTTTTAGACATCTTGTTTCCGAAAATACTTTCTGACTTTGTCATATTCCCCTCCTATTTTATCTCAATACCCTGCATAACAATATTGATCATTTCTTCTAGTCTTTCTTCGTAAGTCTCATCCTGTGATGTATCGCAAAGCATTAAAACACCCTCAAGGCCAGCTTCAACCATTATTTTAAACAATTCTTTATTTACTGGTCTTATCTTCTTTTGTCTAATTGCCTCATCAAGTAGTCCAAATGTAGGTTCCCAATCATTGTCAATTCTAGCCTTAAATTCTTCATAGATCTTAGAATTTCCTTCAACCGCAGCTGAAACCTTTCTCCAATCCACATTAGTAAATCTATCAGGAAGACATATTATTGTTCTGCGTAATTTCTCCACTATATCTAGTGAAGGATCATTTATAATTTTAGTTTCCTCTTTCTTTACTAAGTCGAAACAATAATTTATAGCATCTATTACAAGTTCATTCTTATCAGTTACGATTTTATAAATTGTTTTCTTACTCATGTGAAGTCGCTTAGCTAGTTCATCCATTGTAAACTTCATTCCTTTATTATTGAATTCCTCAATGGTAGCATCAATAATAGCAAGCTTTAATTCTTTCATTTCTCTTGTGTCCATTTTTATACCTCCCTTTGTATTACTGACTATAAGTTTCTATCCCAATGCTCGTCACACTTAAGAAAACTCTTGGGAAACCTAACTAAGTTTCTAAGTTTCCTTACACTTAAAGAATATCATATAGGTTTCAAATATGCAACATGCTTTGTTGTAATTTATACAAAAAGGTCATAATGTGATAGTTTCTTTTGTGAAAAATATACAAAAAGTCCTATAATTTCTAAAAATAAATTTTGAAATTATAGGACAAATAGTTTTGTTAATATATAATTGTATTTTTTACTAAACTAGATATTGTATCATACCTGGTCCTAAATCTGGTGTTGGTCGTTCTATAAAGCCATGTTTTTTATAAAACTCTTCTCTTCCCTTAGCACACATTAAACATAACATCATCTTAGTGTTTGGTAGTCTTATTGACTCCACATATTCTATTAGCTTATTTATTAGCATGCTTCCAATATGCTTTCCCTGATATTCCGGAACTATTATTAAGTCTTGTATATAGCTTATTACAGCTAAATCACTAACAATTCGCCCCATTCCTATTGGCTTATCATCATCAAAAACTGTAAAAATCTTTTGGCAATTATTAAGTGCTAAACTTGCCTGGCTTTTATCTAGTTTGACCCAGCCTACTTTGTCTCTTAAATAAAGATATGTATCCACATCTCTAAAATCTTCCACTATTCTAATCATACACTTACTCCATATCTAAAAAAACTTTACGATTTTTAGTATACTTCTTTTCATTTTTATTGTCTAGACAAATCCACTATTTAAGCGTATTCTTTACTATGGATTTAACTCAGTCGGGGTACAAGCTCCGAGCGAGTCTTGACTATTTTTAAAGAAAAGAGGAGAATTATGATTACTGTTGATATTAACAATCAGGGTGATTTTACATCTGTAAATGAAGCTATTAATTCTGTTAAGAATAGCAATGACGAAGTTACAATTTTTATTAAAAACGGTGTCTATAAAGAGCGCGTTGAGATTTTTAGAGATAATATAACTCTTATTGGTGAATCAAAGGATGGGGTTATAATTACTGATAGTCAGTATGCTCTTGAAATGCATGAAGATGGCAATAAGAAAGGAACTTTTAGATCTTATACTTTCCTTGTAGTTGCCAATAATTTCCACGCATACAATATTACTTTTAAGAATGAATCAGGCTTTGGTAAAAACGTAGGTCAGGCTATAGCTGTTTACGCTGAAGGAGATAAGCTTAGCTTTAAGAACTGTGCCATGTATGGCCATCAGGATACTCTCTACACTGGTCCCCTTCCAAAAGCTGAAAAAGAGACTGGCGGTTTTAGAGGTCCTACAGAAAATGCACCAAGACGTATTGTTCACCAACTCTATGAAGATTGCTATATCGAGGGTGAGGTTGACTTTATTTTTGGTAGCGCTGTTTGCTACTTTAAAAACTGTACTTTATTTGCCCTTGATAGAGGAATGGAGATTAACAGCTATTATACTGCTCCATCTACTTATGAAGAATCTGAGTTTGGATATGTTTTTGATAACTGTATCTTAACTGGTAATTGTCCTAAGGCTACTGTTTCTCTATCTAGACCTTGGAGAAACTACGCTAAGGCTGTATTTTTAAATTGCTATTATTCTGATCAGGTTATTCCTGAAGGTTTTTCTGATTGGAATAAGCCAGAGGCTCATGAAACTGTAAACTACTACGAATACAACGGAAAAGGACCAGGATTTACTCCATCTATGCGTGCTAGCTTCTCTAAAATATTAAATAAAGAAGAAGCAAGCAGATATTCTATGGAGCGTGTCCTTGGCCCTGATTTTAAATAGATTTTATATTTACTTTAATTCTATACTACCTAGTGTTTGACTATTTTGTACTGCAGTGACTGTTTTTCCTGAAATACTTGTTTCCAAATCCTTTGGAACCTGGAAAAGCACTACTGCAGTATAATTTTCTCCAGGATTTAAGCTTACATTATTTAGAGTTAACAGTGAGTTCTTTAATAATGTAGCATAACTCATATAATTGTTTCCTGATATATTCAATTTCATTAACACGCCAGCACTGCTTGTGTTAGCGTTTATTACTGCTTGTGTGTTATTTACCACATTAAATTCAACACCCACCACAACTCTATCTGTTTCTGCTGGCACATATATTCCTGTAGGATTTACAGGATAAGTATTTCCCACTGTAAAGCCACTATAAGTTATACTGCATCCTGTAAGAGAAAGAGCATTTGGAAGGCTTGTGGATAAATCCTTTGCCTGAGTCTGTGTCTGCTTTGTTGTTCCCTGATTTGTTGTAGCAGTGCCAAATGTTGAGGGCTCTCCTTGATTTCCCATAGCACTTTCACTTTCATATTCTGTAGTTGGTGAGTGATATCCATATAAGGCATCATAAAGTTTTGTATATTTCCATTCATTCTCATAAGAATATTTAACCAAAACCCCTGCTGCATACTGGGCTATTAATTCTTCCTGTTCATCTGTAATTGTCACATCACCAGAACATCCATATAAACTCAAACTAAAAATCGAAAAAACTATAACAAGAAACTTTTTTCTACTCATCTAGCCCCTCCTACTTGACCTGATTTATTTTACATCACAATCCAAATCAAACCAGAATTCTACTCCATTATCTACATTTCTTACTCCAGCCTCTTTTCCCATAGAGGTCATTATTGCCTTAACAATAGATAAACCTATTCCGTTTCCGCCATATTCTCTTGTCCTTGCTTTATCTACCTTGTAAAATTTTTCCCAAATTCTATCTATATCTTCATCTGGAATTGCATCTCCTGTGTTAAATACCTTAACCCTTATATTGGCATCATCCTTATTCTCTATTGTTACCTTTATAAGATTATCTCCCTTGCAATGATTAATTGCGTTAGAAATGTAATTTGTAATTACTTCTTCCACTTTTATTTCATCACCCCAGGCATATAATGTATTATCGGCATTTTCTGTAATTATCTTTAAGTTTTTTTGATTTGCTCTTATTTCATTGGCATTTACCACCGAGCGCACTAATTCAGCTATATCAAATCGTTCCATTATAAGCTCATCATCACCAAATTCTAGCTGGTTTAGTGTAAGCAATCTCTTCACCATTGTATTCATCTTAGCCGCTTCATCGATAATTACGTCTATATAATAGTTTCTGCTCTCCACATCATCTGCTATTCCATCCTTTAAGCCTTCTGCATAACCTTGAATTAAGGCTATTGGTGTCTTTAATTCATGGGATACGTTAGATAAAAAATCCGTCCTCATTTGTTCTATCTGTTCTTTTTTATCTATGTCTCTTTTTAATTCAAGATTGGCTGACTTTAATTTTGAGATAGTTTTTTCTAGTTTACTAGACATATCATTCATGCTATTTCCTAGAAGTCCAACTTCTCCCTTATCTTTTCCTGTGTATTTTGCATCAAAATCAAGCTCTGACATTCTCTCTGCTATTTTTGAAAGCTCCTTTATTGGCTTTGTAATATATGCCGAGAATATAAAAACTGCCACAAGCCCTATAAACATTACACTAATTCCCACATACCTTATTAATGTATTTGAGATTTCTATATTATCTTTTATACTTTGTATTGGAAGTCTTATTATTATTGAATCCCCATTATCTAGGCTTCCCCACAATTCCATAAAAGAATCATCCACTGCCTTATCATATACTTTCTGAATAGTATAGTTATTTGTTGTTGATAGTATATCAACTGTTTCTTGTCTAAATTTATCAAAATCAACTCTATAATCTTTTGGATTTAATTCCTCTGTATCTTCTGAATTTTCTTCTGCTTTTCCTGCTCCTCCAAGTAATATGCTTAACATTAATCTTTGTAATAATCTATTATCACCTGACATATTACTTACATAAACTGTTGTCCAATCACTATCTACAACAAGTGCCTGCATTGCATTAGCTGATACATAGCTATCTAATTCTGTCATCATTGTAGTTTTATTTATTTCGCCACTATCGTACTTTGCTATTATCTCATTTACCTTATCATAGGTATTATGCATTGTTTTGCTTTTACCACTTATATAGAATTTTTCTGCAAATGCCACATTTATTACAAGCAACAAAATTACTAAGCTTGCTACTATTGTAACTAGTAAAAAGGTCATTTTAAATCTGATTGAATGTATTCCCATTTTTATCACCTACTGAATATCAAATTTATATCCCATTCCCCAAATAGTCTTTATATAATCACCCTTTTCGCCTAGCTTTTTTCTTAGTTTCTTTACATGTGTATCTATTGTTCTAGCATCTCCAAAGTAGTCATAATTCCAAACATTATTTAGAATTTTTTCTCTGGAAAGTGCTAGTCCTTTATTTTCTACAAAATATGTTAATAGCTCGAATTCCTTAAAACTTAATTCAATTTCTTCATTATCGATTTTTACTGTATGTGCTGCCTTATCTATTATTATTCCACCTATATCCACTGTATCGCTTGTATCAAGTCCATATGCTCTTCTAATTAAAGCATCTACTCTTGCTGTTAGTATCTTTGGGCTAAATGGCTTACTTATATATTCATCAGCTCCCACTTCAAAGCCCTGCAACTCATCCTTTTCCTCACCCTTTGCTGTAAGCATAATTATAGGAACCTTCGAATTTTTTCGAATCATTTTACATGTTTCCCAGCCATCCATCTTTGGCATCATTACATCTAGGATTATTAGAGAAATGTCTTTTTTTTCATAAAAAATATCTACTGCCTCTTCTCCATTCTCTGCTTCAATTACCTCGTATCCTGCCTTAGTTAAAAAATCACCAACTAGTTTACGCATTCTGCTTTCATCATCTACCACTAAGACCTTTATCTTATCCATACATTTCCTCCTAATCCTTCTGATTTATGGACTCATTCTCTAAATCATACTTTAATTTATTTAGATCTGACTCTTTTTGCTTTAAATATTCTTCCTTAGATTCTAACTCCTGAGACCAGCCTGCATACTTATCCTGTATGCTTATTTCGTAGTTTACTATATTAGTATTAGTACCTGTCTTTAGAATAACAAACATTGCTATTAAGGCAGCCACCATAAATCCAATAACAATTAATGACTTTATATACTTATTTCTATATTTAGCTACAAGAATAGTTAGTTCATGCATCTCTGATCTATGCATAGAACGCTCTCTTCTTCTATCTATTTCTGCCTGAGTATCGCTTTTTATTGGAATTGGTCTTATCCTATCATTTGGAATATTAGGGCTCTTATATAAAAATTGCTGTAAATTCTTAAGATAGTTAATTCCTATACTTGTTGTAAAAAGCTGCCTATCAATTATTTTATTGTAAAGCACAAATACCTGCTTTGGATCCTTAGAATCGGTCTTTTGAGACAAATACTTAATTGCTGCCATTTCATCCTTTGCAGCCTCTGCTTCAGCACTTGTCTTAAAATTATATCCGCCAACAACATAGGATTTTTCCTTTGCTGCCTTAGCCTTTAAAAAATCCTCATTGGCCTTTTTTCTAGATTCCATTAATTCAGAATCTTCTTTATTAATCTCTTTTTCCATATGCCTATTCCCCTTCTTGTAATCAGTCAATTACAATAATGCATACTTTCACGTTTAATCTAATTTCATTTTATCATTATATATTAGGAATAGCAATTATTTTAACAAGATTAACCATACTCTATTCTACTAAATATTTGTGTTAAAAATGTGTAATTCTAACTAGAATATTGGCAGATATTATTTTAATTTTAAATAAAAAAACAGACGGTTAATATTAACCGTCTGCATGGAACTGAGGGGAGTCGAACCCCTGTCCGAAAACCCATTCACCGTTCTTCTACTATTATAGTTAACTATACTTTCATTCCCTCAATATATGGCAAGTTAACGCGCCCTATATTTTAGTAGCTTCATAATACGCCCACCATCCTCAAAGCTTTGGATAGGTCGTTTCCTACTGTTTCGAAGCCTGGGTCCTAATGCGCAGGTTCACTAGGTCAGACTGCTGCTATTAAGCAGCGTATGCTAAATTTTCTTCAGCGTTTATATTTAATTTGGAATTTAACGCATCACCCTGCGAATAGCTTCACCGGCTTCAAGATCCCCGTCGAAACCTTTACAGCCCCTTAAACTAGCAAAAGAAATTTTAGCATTATTATGAACAACTGTCAATACTAGCTAGAATCTTAGGTTTCTATCCTTTAATTCCTTTTGCGCCTGACGTTCCTGGTCTCTTTTTGCTATTGATTCTCTCTTATCATAGTTTTTCTTACCCTTAGCAAGACCTATTTCTATTTTTACCTTACCCTGTTTAAAATAAACCTGTAATGGCACTAATGTATATCCTTTTGTTGCAAGCTGTCCTGCTAATTTATTAATTTCTGACTTATGTAATAATAATTTTTTTGGTCTAAGTGGGTCTTTATTAAATATATTTCCTTTTTCATAAGGTGTAATATTCATATTTATGGCAAAAACCTCACCATTTTGTATTTGAATATAAGACTCCTTAATTGAACATTTACCCTGACGAAGAGACTTAACCTCTGTTCCATGAAGAACAAGGCCAGCCTCAATTTTTTCTTCTATAAAATAGTCAAAATATGCTTTTTTATTATTAGCCACAAGTCTATTACTACTTTCACTAGACTTTCCCATATATTTTGTCCCTTTCACTAATATAATTTACTTGTAATTACTATTATCTTTTGATTTCATCCTCGTAACAATCCTCTAGGAATTTAAAATCAATTGTCTTTTGAAGCTTATCTGTACTAATTGTCACAACTTCAACCTTCTGACCTAGCTTATATGTCTTATTTGTTACACGCTCTACCATTTCGTAATGGTTTTCATCAAATTCATAATATCCATGCATGTTATTAACCGAAACCATGCCCTCAATTGTATTAGGTAACTCCACATATATTCCCCAAGATGTTACTCCTGATATAACGCCTTCATATATTTCACCAATATGTTCAGCCATATATTCACACATCTTAATCTTATCTGTATCTCTCTCTGCCTCATCAGCTCTTCTTTCTGTATTAGAAGTAGAAAGTGCGATTTCTGGTAAAATCTGATTGTAGTGATCAATTCTTTTCTTATTAATTCCACCATGTAGGTTTTCTTTAATAATTCTATGAATCTGTAAATCCGGATATCTTCTAATTGGCGATGTGAAATGGCAATAATATTTTGCCGCCAATCCAAAATGTCCTATACATTCTGTTGTATATCTAGCCTTCTTCATTGAACGAAGAGCTAATCTGCTTATTAAAATCTCTTCCTGTGAGCCTTCAATCTTAGATAATAACTTCTGGATTTCCTTTGGATGAATTTCATCCCCTAGCCTAATTGAATAGCCAAAATTATTAATAAAAGTAGATAATTTCAACATTCTTTCAGGATCAGGATTCTCATGAGTTCTATAAAGGAATGGCAATTCCTGCCAGAAGAAATCCTCTGCTACAGTTTCATTGGCAATAAGCATAAAATCTTCAATTATCTTATTAGCTGTAGTTCTTTCGTATGGAGCAATTTTTACAGGATGTCCCTTATCATCTAATTCAATCTTTGATTCTGGGAAATCAAAATCTATTGAACCTCGACTAAATCTCTTATTTCTAAGTAAATTCGCACATTCCTCCATAAGAAAAAACATATCTACTAAATCTGCGTATTTTTTGCTTTCTTCCTCATCTTTATCAATGATTATCTTTTTAACTGATGTATAACTCATTCGTCTATCAACATTAATTAATGTTTCACAAATACGGTGGTCTACAACATTTCCTTTAGAATCAATATCCATAAGACAAGAAAGTGCCAGTCTATCTTCTCCCTGATTTAAAGAACATATTCCGTTGGATAATTGATGAGGAAGCATTGGAATTACCCTATCCACTAAATAAACTGATGTACCTCTTTTTATAGCTTCCTTATCTAGTGGGCTATTCTCTGTAACATAATGGCTTACATCTGCTATATGTACACCTAATTTATAGATATCCCCTTCCTTTGACAATGTAATAGCATCATCTAAATCCTTAGCATCTTCACCATCTATTGTTACTGTTGTAAGATTTCTTAAATCAACCCTACCAGCTTTGTCTTTCTCATCCACTTTTTCCGGAATACTTCTTAATTCCTTTATAACATCATCTGGAAATTCTAAAGGCAAATCATATCCTCTAATCACTGACATTATATCTGTTCCTGGATCATTAATATGTCCTATTATTTCTGTTATTCTACCTTCTGGATTTTTTCCTGGCTTACCGTAATTATGTATCTTACATACAACCTTACTGCCATCAACAGCTCCCATACAATACTCTTTAGGAATGAAAATATCTACAGAAATTTTGCCATTATCTGGAACAACAAAACCAAATCCTTTACCCTTCTGGAAAGTACCTACAAGACTTGTTATACCATGTTCCACAATTCCTACAATTTTTCCTTCGGCATGTTTATCAGCCTTCTTCTCTTTAGTTATAACAAGTTTGACTCTATCCATATGAAAGGCATTTAATGTATCGCTTGATTTTATAAAAATGTCGTCTTCTCTATCTTCGATTGTAACGAAACCAAAGCCCTTGCTTGTCATTGTAAAAGTTCCGATTAAAGCCACATTCTCAGCCTTTATATATTTACCCTTCTTAGTTATTCCAACCTTACCTTCACTAACTAAGCAATCAAGAATCTCTTGTAAAACTGGTCTTTCTGCCTTAGGAACATTTAACAAAATAGCAATTTCTTTAGTTTTCATAGGAACATAAAACTCATTTCTAACAATTAAGTCTTCAATCATGTCCTTACGTTCTTTAAAAATCTCGTCTTTCATATATACCTCATAATAATTAACACAATTTATAAAGCTTTCCTAGCAATTGTAGCAATAGATAAAAAGCACCCTTAAGTATTACTTAAGAGTGCTAATAATCTAAAATTTAATGTTTAATACAATTGCAATTAGAATAAAAGCAATAACAAGGATTCTTGTGATTAAAACAAGCTTACCTTCCATTGAACGACCCTTATTCTTACCCCAATATGTATCGGCTACACCGCTGATTGTACCTGACAAACCGCTGTGCTTACTTTCCTGCATAAGTACTAAAATAGTTAGTGCAATTCCAACTAAAATAAAGATACCCATAAGGAAAATTCTAATTGTATCAGCCCATGACATACCAAACATCTATAACACCTCCTAGCTGATTAGTCAGCAACGAGATTATAATACCATATAAAAAGTCCTTGTGCAATATAAATTCTAATAAAAACTTAATAATATTATAGTTCTAAATGCTTTTTTATCATTAGCCAAAATTTAATTATTACTTTCTAACAAGTAATGAATGACCTGTCATTTCTGCAGGCTGTTCCATTCCCATGATTTCAATAAGTGTAGGAATGATATCTGAAAGCTTACCATTTTCAGCTAATGTATAATTCTCATCATAGTTAACTAAGATAAATGGAACTGGGTTTGTTGTATGAGCTGTAAATACTTCACCCTTTTCATCAATAAGCTTTTCAGCATTACCGTGATCAGCGCAAATAAATGCAACGCCATCAACTTCCTTAATAGCATCAATTACCTGTCCAACACAGTTATCTACTGTCTCAATAGCCTTTACAACTGCATCCATAACACCAGTATGACCAACCATATCTGGGTTAGCAAAGTTAGCAATAATTACATCATATTTATCAGACTTAATAGCACCAACTAACTTCTCGCATACTTCTGGAGCGCTCATTTCTGGCTGTAAATCATATGTAGCAACCTTAGGTGACTTAACAAGAATTCTGTCTTCACCTTCGTTTGGTTCTTCAATACCACCATTAAAGAAGAATGTTACGTGAGCATACTTTTCTGTTTCAGCGATTCTAGCCTGTGTCTTACCATTCTTAGCTAAGAATTCACCAAATGTATTAGCATATGATTCCTTCTTAAATGCAACTTCCTTGTTAGGAATTGTTACATCATAATCTGTGAAGCAAACATACTTAACTTTCTTTCTTGCTCCTCTTTCAAATCCTGTGAATTCATCATCACAGAAGCATCTTGTAATTTCTCTTGCTCTATCTGGTCTAAAGTTGAAGCAGATAATTGAATCTCCGTCCTTAATTGTAGCAACTGGACTACCGTCTTCCTTAACAATAACAGTTGGTTCAACAAATTCATCTGTCTTACCATCAGCATAAGACTTAGCAATAGCTTCATTAACATCTGTAGCCTTAATACCTTCACCGTTAACTAATGCCTTATAAGAGCTTTCAACTCTATCCCATCTGTTATCTCTATCCATTACATAATAACGACCATTTAATGTAGCAAACTTACCAACACCAAGTTCTGCCATCTTATCGCAAACAGCCTTAATATAGCCCTTACCACCATCTGTAGGTGTATCACGTCCATCCATGAAACCATGAACATATACATTAGTTAAACCATTCTTCTTTGCAAGTTCAAGTAATGCAAAAAGATGTGTAATGTGACTATGAACACCACCATCAGATAATAAACCATATAAATGTAAATCTGAATTATTCTCTTTACAATTCTTAATAGCGTCAAGTAAAGCTTCATTTGTAAAGAAATCACCATCTTCAATTGACTTTGTAATTCTAGTTAATTCCTGGTAAACAACTCTACCAGCACCCATATTAAGATGTCCAACTTCTGAGTTACCCATCTGTCCATCAGGAAGACCTACTGCAAGACCTGAAGCATATCCCTTAACGAAAGGATAGTTTTTCATTAAACCATCCATAACAGGTGTATTAGCTGCTGCAATACCATTACCTTCTTTAATATCACTTAAACCATATCCATCTAAAATCATTAATAAAACTGGCTTTTTACTCATATCATTTGCCTCCAAATATTTTTTCAATACTCTAGGATAATACCATATTTACTGATAAATTAAAATAGTAAACACGCGTTTTGATAAATAATTAACTAATATTTTATACTTACCCTATATTTTTTATTCTGTTGTTAACTATCATATTCTCCATATTCGCAGCCTACGTTTTTAGCTGTAATATCATCTATAAGTTTTAACTTGCCGCCCATTTTTTTATAAAGCTTAATTCTTCCAACGCCATTACCGCCATTCCATAACTTATTATGTCTTTTTTTACCATCTGGCGACTCATAATTTATAAAAATCATATCTTTTTTAAGGCATCTTACCTTTGTGATCATTACTGAATTTAGATTTTCCTGTGCCACATACCAGTAGACTGCATCTTTTGTTTCATAGAATCTGAATCTAGTGTGTACCTTATCCCAGAATTTTGAAAAATTATATTCAAATTCCTCGCCTCTATAATAAAATGCTCCAAGTAACTTTCTCTTTAAAGGAAACATATAAACCTTAGGGCATCCACCACCTATATCAAAGGCACTTCCCTTTAGCTTACGACCTGTAATGCGACTTGTAAGATTATTAGAAGACAACCATACCCAAGGGCTTGTAAAGTTTCTGCCCCAGTTTTTATCAGCATAGCCATAGCTGTTATTAGGCGAAACCTTATATTTAACACCATTGCATATAACTTCACCTTCATATAAGGTTCTCATACCTTCAACATGCCAATACATCTCAAAAGCCTCTAAATCTCTGAAAAGTCTGTTAGCGCCATAACCCACATTAAAAGGATTATTCTTAGATACTTTAAGATTCCAATACATTGTTCCGGCATCAGACATATATTCTGGATGTTTATCATTATCTTCTTTGCTAATTGAAATCATACCAGTTATGCTATTTTCCGAAGCAAAACAATCTTTACAATTTATGGAATAAGGAACAGATCTTGAAACAGCAATTTCACCCCAGCCATAAAATTTATTAAGCTGAAGGCTATCCTCGCCCCAACATCCTGCCTTAACCATCAAATATGACGGTTTTAGATTTTTGCGCTTGT
>Ga0247611_10004474_pt1 | contig 19335 bp, 19 predicted proteins | sample 177DNAGHGhighgp2_FD_192422 | JGI IMG/M metagenome (GOLD analysis project Ga0247611, IMG submission 192422) | Sheep rumen microbial communities from Palmerston North, Manawatu-Wanganui, New Zealand - 1770 DNA GHGhigh gp2 | ecosystem: Host-associated > Mammals > Digestive system > Stomach > Rumen...
AAAACCTATTATGTGGTAGCAAGCGGCCTTGATAACAGGGGGCTGTGTGACAGACCGGTTTCCGTCTGGAAGATGGTAATTCTCGGTGCCATCGTTTTGAGTCTGTTTCTGTTGCCGACATTCAGCTATTTTATTATGCTGATTATTAATATGATTATTCATCACTGAATGCAAATAAAAAAGGTTGACAAAAGGAATTGATTTTACTATAATAACACTTGCGTCACAAATAGATGCGAGTCCGGACGAGGTGTGGCTCAGTTTGGCTAGAGCACCTGGTTTGGGACCAGGGGGTCGCAGGTTCGAATCCTGTCACCTCGAGTAAATTATATATTATGCAGGTGTGGTTCAATGGTAGAACATCAGCCTTCCAAGCTGAATACGTGGGTTCGATTCCCATCACCTGCTTTTTTATTTTCCCCGTAAACACAAGGTTTACGGGGTTTTTATTTGCTTTTTAAAGCGAGTAATAGCGAGTAATGCGCCAACTATTGCACACTAGACTCTCTCCGCCACGTTTGCGGGAAGCTCGAAACCGAATACTTTATTAACTGTTTCGTCATCCAGTTTCTTAGGTTTCCTACGATCATAATGCCTTGTAGTGGAGATTTCTTTCTGCCCCATATTGTATTGGATCGTCCTTTCATCAACGTCATTTTCATACATATTTGAGCATGCATAGAATCTGATTTTATGTGATGAATGATACTCTATACCTGCTTCCATGCAATACTTTTTCAGGTGTTCGTTGAACTGGTTTGTTGAGATAGGCTTTAATCCGGCGCTTTGAAGAATAAATTCTTTGTCACCATTTATCTTTCTCAATTCATCCAATACTGATGCTGCATAATTACTTATTTGAAGCGTGCGTTTTCCTGCGTCTGAATGCTTTTTCATATAATTTACGCATACTGTTTCACGATTGGCGTTTTGGGTTTTTTTGGTTATCATAGAATGATCTAAACGAAGCAATCTTTCAACTTCGTCATATTTTTCCCATTTGGCAGCCCTAATTTCGCCGATTCTTACCGACAAACAAAAGCATAAACGTATTGCAAGCGTATATACTGTTTGTGGTATTGATTCCAGGTATTTCAACAGTTTTTCTGCATCTTCTCGTGAAAAGACGTCATCATTATTATTGGGCTCGTAACACCGTTTCATTATATCTGCTGTTCTTATCTTTGATGTATCAATACAATCATAACCATCTAACATATTTGCGTAACTGAATCCGCCATTTAATACAGTTTTAATGTTATTAAAAGTTGATTTGCGAATTTTGCCATCACCGGCAATCATTTCGAGAAAAGTGATAAATTGTAACTTTGTTATTTTTGTAATATCCATTCCGTCTAATTCTGTACCATAAATGTACTTTTTATAATCACTTCGGTAATGGACAGTCGTAAGATAAGAAACGGCTTCGTTTGCTTCTCTGGATGATATCCATCTCATAATACATTGCCCCAATGTCAGGGTTTCTATTTTATCGACATAATAAAAGTCATATAATGCCTCAATCAATCCCTCATAAGTTTTTTTGACTATTTGGTTATTTTTGGCACCGGGCACCCTTGTTTTGTATGCATTATAATTGCTCGTAGGATATGTAATTTTGTTTTTGTGTACTTTAAATACTTCCTTCTCCTTAATGTTAAATTTCATGCGTTCTAATTCCAAATCATAAGTCGCATTATTATTGTACCATTGTTCCGGAAGGAACGAAAGGCAGGAGACAGGCTTGTTTTGTGTTGAAACGTCCGTAGTGTATCTCCTCCTTTCCCAAATTCAAAATTACAAATCCAAGTCGTTCCACCATTGAGCCATATTCAGTTGTCAAGGTTCCATATTAAAAGTTAAGGTTTAAGGTAATCAATTATTTGGTCTTTGGGAATCTTATATAATCTTCCAACCTTGATCGCCTGAAGCTTCTTTTCATGTATTAAATGCAGAACACTGGCTTTGCATACACCCAATATTTCTGCGACCTGCTTCACAGTCAAAACGGCTGGATATTCCTTTAGATAATTTTCCATCATATTGATTGCCTTCCTTACTACTTTTGAAATTTACGATTATCGTAAATTGATGTAAAAACATATTATCATTATTTGTTTTAGTTGTAAATAGAAAATTTACGATAAATGTAAATAATTTTTGATTAATGTAAATTTTTCTTTTTCAATAATGAGAAATATGGTAAAATATATTATTATTAAGTCCAGTGAAGATACAAAGGAGAAGTGCTATGGGCGACGGAAGAAAACTTAAAGAAATATTAGATGAAAAAGGAATGAACGTAAGACAGTTGGCTTTTAAAACAGGAATCAGTCAATCTACTTTATATTCCACTATACAGAAGGATTCATTTATCCGATTTGACAATGCTCTTCGTATTGCGAATGTGTTAAACATCGACCCGTATGAAATATGCACTGCTGTTCCGTTTTCCGGAGAGATATCTGAAGATGAATTATATCCAACAATAAAGGATAGATTGGGAATCCTGGATAACAATCGCGTCAAGGTGTATGTAAACAGTTCTTTACTTCCACTCTTGAAATTATATGGAAAGAATCAAATACAAGACGTAGATTACCTATTAACGTCATTCTACCAGCTTGATGATGAAGCCAGAGAAGAGATTATCTCCTCTATCCAAGTGAAACTTAAATATCATAAAGATCCGAAACGTGCGAAAGATGTTAAGGGATTAAAACCATACTAAAACAGTAATAGTCAAATACAAGGAGAAAATCCATGGCAACAAGTAAATCAATGGGTCCGTTTGTTAAGTGGGCTGGAGGTAAAGGACAGTTACTTGATAAGTTAAAGGATCGTGTACCCAACACATATAATACTTATTATGAGCCTTTTATAGGGGGAGGCGCTCTACTTCTTGAATTAAGGCCTAAAAAAGCAGTTATTTGCGATATAAATGAACAACTTATAAATATCTATACCCAACTGAAAATAGAGCCAAGAAACGTTATAAAAGCGATTAAGCATATAGATTCTGTCCCTTGTAGTAAAGAATACTATTTAGAAATGCGGGATCAATTTAATGCAAAAATAGAATCCGGAAGTTTTGATGCAGAAACGGCTGCTATGATGATATGGATAAATAAGCACTGTTTTAATGGTTTATATAGAGTTAATAAAAAGGGTTTATTTAATGTTCCGTACAATAATAATGATAGAGCAAATTCTATGGACGAAATAAATCTTATCAATGTGGGTTATTACTTGGACAATGCAAATGTTACCATAAAATGTGCAGACTTTGAGGATGTGTGTAAAGACGTAAAGAAAGGTGATTTCGTTTATTTTGATAGTCCTTATGTACCTGTGAGCGAAACCGCATATTTTACGGATTATACAAAAGATGGTTTTTCAATAGATGATCATAAACGTCTCGCAGAATTATTTAAACGGTTAGATGGCATTGGTGCTAAGGTTATGCTTTCAAATCACAATGTTCCATTAGTACATGAATTATATGATGGTTATGATATTGAGTCCATAGACGTTCGAAGAAATATAAATTCCGATGCAAAGAAAAGAACTGGAAAAGAAGTTATTATAACGAATTATTCAACAGGTTTTTTGAATTAATTGTACTATGAAGGCTATTTACAGAAGAAAAAATTACAGATTATATTTGTCGGATACTTTTGAATGTTTAAGGAATCTGCCCAAAGAAAGCGTGGATGTTATATTTGCGGATCCGCCATATTTTTTATCAAACGATGGAATATCATGTAGTGGCGGAAAGCAGGTATCAGTAAACAAAGGCGATTGGGATAAAGCCTTTTCTCTCGAGGAAAAACACGAGTTTAATCGTCGTTGGCTAAAAGCTTGTAAAAGAGTATTGAAACCCAATGGAACAATATGGATAAGTGGGACTTTTCACAATATTTATTCCGTGGGAATGGCTTTAGAACAAGAAGGTTATAAGATTATTAATAATATTACCTGGGAAAAGACAAATCCCCCACCAAATCTTGCCTGCAGGTGTTTTACTAATAGTACGGAAACTGTTCTCTGGGCAAAGAAAAATGATAAAAAGGCAAAACACTTTTTTAATTACCCACTTATGAAAGAGATAAATGGTGGGAAACAAATGAAAGATGTGTGGGTTGGTAGTCTGACCTCCCAGAAAGAAAAGACTGAAGGAAAGCATCCTACACAAAAACCGGAATACTTGTTGGAACGTATAATTCTTGCATCATCTAAGGAAGGCGATGTTATATTAGATCCTTTCTGTGGTCCTTCAACTACCGGGGTTGTGGCGGTCCGGTATAACCGAAAGTATATTGGTATAGATAATAACGAGGAATACATTAATTTAAGCATTCGTAGATTGATAAAGGAGAATGAGAATGAACGAAGATAGGATTTTTTCATATTGGTTTAGTACGTTTAGGACATCAATTAATGAATATGGCTACTATACTGACTTTCAGGTGGTTTATGAAAAGGCTGAATCTTTGAAAATAGAGATTAATATACTTAATTCCTTGGTAGGTTCTAACGATATAGAAAAAGATTTCGAAAGCGTGTTAAACAAATATCCGGAATGCTTAAAGGCAATTCCTATTTTGCTTGCAGTGCGTGAAAACGAAATATACTGCCAGGATGAAAATGGTGCTGTGACATATCGCTTTGATAAAATGACTCAGACTATAGATGAATATAAGTATTTTATGAGAGAAACTGGTCTTTTTGACATGCTTCAAAATCACATTATCAGTAATTTGTATGATTATGTTACAGGAGTTGAAGTTGGCTTGGGTTCAAATGGCAGAAAGAATCGCGGTGGTCATCAAATGGAAGACCTTGTTGAGAGTTATATTCAACGCGCAGGTTTTGTCAAAGGAAAAGATTATTTCAAAGAAATGTATCTTACTGAAATTGAAGAAAAGTGGGGAATTGACTTGTCTGCTATTTCAGCAGAAGGTACTACCACAAAGCGTTGGGACTTTGTTCTAAAAACACCGAAGAAAATATATGTGTTGGAAACCAACTTCTATGCAAGCGGAGGATCTAAACTTAATGAGACAGCAAGAAGTTATAAGATGATTGCAGAGGAAAGCAAAAATATCCCTAATTTTGAATTTGTATGGATTACTGATGGAGGAGGATGGACATCAGCTAAGAGAAATTTGCAGGAAACCTTTGATGTTCATGACTTTGTCTTTAATATCAATGACTTAGATAACGGAATTATAGAAACATTTTAAGAATGAGGGTGTCCAATGATAATTACTGAACTTGAAGATGGAACGGTAATCGAGCGAGATAGGGGCAGTTTTGATGATTATTGCGTTTATGTTACTCGCCCTGGAGAACAAAAATATGCTCCTCGTGATACAGAATATTTTAGTTTTTTCATTGAAAAGTCAAACAGATATACTCCTGAAAGAATTTATCAGGATTATGTGTCTATTTATGACAATACATCAGCAGCAATAAATAATAATGTTATTGAACATATAAAAACAGATATTTCAAACAACTATGATGAATACGATAGGTTGGAATTCATATTATGGTATATTGTAATTTATTTAGGTATGGTAGCCGAAGAAAATAAGCAATATGCTGTTTTAAAAAAACGAATAAAGCGATTGGGAATGCATCAAATACTGTTTGATCATATGAGTGCTAACCAAGCCGCTAATTATAGCAGAGGCCGTAAGGTGGCTGAATTAGATCCATTGTGCAGGGAAAAAGGGTTCTGACTCATTTTGAAAGGAAAATGATATGAGTATTGAGGAAAAATATAATATTCAATATTTCAACAACAAAAGATATTATAAATTTGATTTGACCAACACAGTTACAGTATTGGATAATACCATTCCTTATTTTTTTGAATATAACGGAAAACGAATATATGAAACAGCATGGAACAGATTAACAGTAAAGATACTTGAAATGTTAGATGCAATAAATCCACTTCCTAACGAAACTCTGTTATCTCTTGAATATGATTGGAGTAAGGTACAAGTTTTCAGCTCTGAGAAAAGGACTAATTTTTCAAAGTTTAAAGATATATATGTTAATACGAATCATACAGCTACTCATTCTGGAATGAGTATCAGGTTTTTACTTAAGGCGTACGGAGTTGAACCCGGCGATTGCACTTTATATATACGAAGACATCCTGTAGCAGAACCACCTGAAGCGCGTGAATATTTCCGAAATCAAACAGAAAAAGCATTTCGTAACTATTTGGAATTACAAGGAAAAAGTCAAAGTAATATTGACATTATTATAAAAAACTTTAATGTAATCAACAAGTATTTAGCTAATCATGGTTCTACCGGATTCAATGATTTCTTTTTGTTTGATGATTATGGTTATTTTTGTAATTATAAAATCAAAACTTTAGAATATGTAAACAAAAACTACTACGGGTCAAAAAATCAAAAAGTAACGGAAAGGTGCCTTGAATTGCTCGATGGTTTCTTTAAACATAGGGATTTGTTTATGGAAATCGACAATATGAAATTGTCTGATGAGTTTGCTGATTTAGTGGCAGATGAAATAGATTTTCTATTTAATAGTTTAAAGTCTAATATAATTAGTTCCGCAAAATTATATGCGAGAATGACTATGCTCCATGGTGAAGAAATGGAGGTTTTGGGAAAACATGATAATCTATCTGATTTTTATACAATAATAGAAGTCATGCTTTCGGGTGATTATTATTTTAAAAAACCTTTTATTTCCAATGACCCGGATGCGTCATTATCCAATGACGATATCATACTGAATTATGCATTAACACTAGATTCATTTAATTCAAAAACAATTAAAGATTACGCAAATAAAATGCACTTAAAACCAGTTAATAATTTTGTTGAATTTATGGAAGTATGTTCCGAGTATTATGTACAAATAGATGCCGATAAGATGGTTAGCAAAGAGTCTATGGAAATAGAACCGGATGCGTTAGATAAAATACAAAAAGAAATAACTTTCTATATAAAAAGTTTTGGAAAAATGATCGTTAATTCATATAAAGATTTTGATAGTCTTCCATCTCTAATTTATAAATGGAATCCGTATTTACTAGCTGGAATAATAAGAACGTATCTTAACGGCTATTTCGAGGTCAAATCCTCTGGTGGAAATTATAAATCCACTGAATACTCTATAAACTTAAAATCATAAAAGCAAAGAATAATTCGGTAATAATTTGCAAATATTTTCAAAATATTATTGAATTATTTTTTTATTTCTTGTATATTCATAGTATGAAGATTTGTTAATGAGGGAAAGAAATGGATAATAAAAAAGAGAATTTTAAGCGTATTTCCGAAAATCGCGTCAATAAAATATTACAGTTGTTAGATCAATTATCTAATCTTACAAATACTTCTTTTTATGATTATTCTGAAGAAGATATAGAAAAAATCTTTAATACTATCGAAGATGAGACTAAGAAAACAAAAGAAGTTTTGCTAAGTGCGAAATCTAAGAAAAAGAAAACGAAGTTTGAATTATAAGGAGGGGTTTTATGAGTAATAGCGTATGGCGTTTTCCGCCCAGTCAGTTTGGACAAAAGAAAGGTTTGAGTACTGGCGATTCCGAAACATTTAAAGGTAGACCTTATCAGGCATTTGCGCGTGAAATACTACAGAATTCTATAGATGCACGTAAGAATCCAAATGTACCGGTTAAAGTAGAATTTAAGACTTTTTATGTTGATAATGATAAACTACCAGGAACCACAGAACTTAAGGCTGCCGTTAGACGTTGTAAGGAGTATTGGGCGCATAAATCTGATTATGTAAATACTTATTCAGATATGGAAAACATTCTTGAACAGCCTTCTATTCAGTGCTTGAGAATTAGTGATTTTAATACAAAAGGACTTGTTGGCGTAGAATCTGATATTCAGGAAAAGAATGCATTTTTGGCTTTAACTAAAGGAAGCGGAGTCTCTGAAAAAGATGATGATGTAGCAGGTGGTTCAAAAGGTGTTGGTAAAAATGCTGCTATTTTAATGTCTGAAATTCGTACTATCTTCTACTCTACTCACACATGCATGAGATTGGATAAGACTCCAGATGAACAAAAGGGTTACTTGGGCGTTGCTGATTTTGTGAGTGGTTATGTAAGAGATGATTATGATTCTGAAAAAAGAGACTATACACAAGGCCCTGGATATTTTAGCGTAGATGATTATAACAGGCCAGAAATGGAGTTATTCAACATTGACCCCTCGTTTTCCTTGCGTGAATCCGAATGCGGAACAGATGTGTACATCATTGGATTTAACGGCGAGAATTCATGGGAAATAGAAGTTATAAATAGCCTTCTTGACTCATTTTTAGTTGCAATTGTCAAAGGTGATTTAGAAGTAATCTTAAATGAAAGAATCATTAATAAGGAGACAATCAAAGAACTGATATATGACACTAGTCTAATTTACAAGAGGAATTATGGTAATCTGATTAGTCAGTATCGTATGTTAAGTGGCGATGAGAAAGTTCAGGTATTCAAGATAGAAACAGAATACGGAGAATGCGATCTGTATGTTCTTCCTTTATCTGAGGAAGAAGATGAATTGGCTACCCACAAGTGCGTAATGGTTCGTCATCCTTTAATGAAAATAAAAGCCTATGATTTGGGGGCAAGTTTTAGAGTTTCCGCTTTATGTATAATCGATGATGGGCCTTTAGGCAAAGTACTAAGAGACATTGAAAATACAGAACATAATGATTGGCAAACAAAACGTATAAAAGATAAGAATAAGCGCAAAGAAATTGAAAATCTTATATCTGAAATACGCCAGCAAATATATGATAATGTGCTCGAGTGTTTAAAAATGGGGGACATGGAACCATTAGATCCTAACGGCGCCGGGGATTATTTGCCGGATATTGATCCTGGAAAAGGAAAAGCTGAAGACGTAAACAAGACTCCATCTGAGAAGGTAAGTGTAATCTCTGTCAAAGAAAACACTATTGTAGAAAAAAATGCAAATCAACCTAATGAATATGGACAGGGACTTGAGCCATTTATTGGTGGACAAGACAATGATACCGAAGGCGATGTTCAGCATCCTGGCGGCGAAAACGAAGGTGGAGGTGGTGAACATCATCCAGGTTCTGAAACTGGTGGAGAAAAAGAAGGTGATGAGGAATTATTCAGGAAAACACAATTATCAGGCGTAAAATATAAGGTTATTTCTACAGATAAAACAGCTGGCAAAATGCGTGTTGTTTTTGTTGCACCGATTGATTATGAGAATTGTTACCTTCAGATAAAACTTCTTGATGATGCAAATAACTCATCAAAAGTTGATATCTCTGAAATGAAATGCAAAGGTGTTCCTGTTGGCGGCAATGATATAGACGGATACGGTCCATTTCAAATAAAAAGAAATGAGAAAATTGTTCTTGATGTAACGACAAATAGGAAAGGATACTTTGCTAGCGAGGTGAAAGTAATATGCAAGTAAAAAAGAAATTATTCCCATATCCAATAATTAATCACAATTCTTCTATGTCTAATTTTGGCAACAAGAGTTTTGATCTCATATTTGAGCAAGAACAAGATGACAATTCGTTCATTCTCAAGAATGCTATGTTTCAGACTGATAGTGAAATCATCAATAGTTTGTATGATAAAGGTGATATATTAGTTTATTGCGTCATTGAATGCTCGGATACTGTCTATAGAAGAAAATTATTACTTAATAGAGAAGGAAAAGATATTATCCTTCCTAAAGTTGATTTTACTGAGCGTGTTGATGTTTCTATGTTTGCTGTCGCAGCCAAAGATTTCACATATCAATCTGATGAATACGATGACGATTATAAAGGCTTTGATATTTTAATTGAAAAAAACGACATAATTGGTGCTAATGATGGTTTTAGATTAGTTTTTGATCATGCCGAAGAAGATAGTTTTGCTCATTCAATATTCTCTGTTATTCCGAGCCATGACCTTGCTCCAGGTGCATATACAGTAGAATGCACAACAGGAAGAAAAATTGTTATTACAATGTCGGAATGTGATTATCAAAACTATAAGACTATATACACTTTGCCACTTTACATGGAGGTATTCTTCAATATGATTTTGATTCCTGCACTCATTGAAGGATTATCACTTTGTCAAATGTACTTAAAGGAACATGATAGTCAGGATCTTGATGAGGTTGGAAATAATTATATTTGGTTTAGGTCAGTGGTTTCTGCATATAAAAAATTAACAGGTGACGAGTTAACCATAGAGGATTTCAAAAAAGAATCTATGTCATATTTTGCGCAGAAAATCTTAGGAAAACCGTTTGGTGGTGCGTTAGATAAGATGGTGAAGGAAATAAACAAGCCAAAGAAAATAGGGGGTGAAGAAAATGAGTAATCTTATTCATATAAAAATAATGAATGATTCCGCAGTTGCTTATTTATCTAAAAATATCGCTCATATTGTAAAGAAGATTCAAGAGAACGAGTCAAACGAGTGGATTTATACTGAATTTCCACAACCTATGTTTATTGAAAAAAAATATGAGATAAAGGATTTTGATTTAACACCTAATCCAGAATCACAGAATAAGTCTATTGATTTTGATAATTCTATTCTGCTTTATGAGAATTTAAAATCTTTACCACGTTATATTCTTTCGTCTGAACAGTTTTGGCTTTGGATGCACTTCGAAAAATATTATTCTATCGTTCGTGAAATGATGAAAATTAACGGTGTTTCGACTGTTACCGACCATTGGATGCATAAACAGGGAACAAGAAGAGGTCTTATGTTTGGCGTTCTCTCACGTTGTTTCTTTAGGGTAAAACTTACGGTTGATGAATCAAAAGGGGATAATAAATATGAACTGACTAAATGGGTAATTGATAATCCACTTCGTTTTAGAAATTTAACCTGGCGTTCGTATTCGTCTGAAGAACATCTTGTACGAGGAATACTTAAGGGTGAAAAGAAAGCGATAGATGAGAACCCGGATAAAGAGAATAATGATTTTTATCCTCAAATAGCAAAAGATGTATCAGAAGAAGGAAGTTTAAAACTTCTTGATGCAATATCTGAGAGCGAAATCGAAAACTTTGTGTATTCTAAAATGATAGAATATATAAACGGCTGAAAGAGAATAATAAAACGGTATTAAAAACTGTTACCCTATTAGGGTAACGGTTTTTTGTTATAGCAAGCACTGAATATGTATATACACATTCCATAAAAGTAAAATTGGGACCCTGCACCCAATTGAATTATCTTTGTATGGATTTTGTCAAAACTTGTAGATATTTCTTTTGTTCTACCCAGACATCCTCTATGATTTTTTTGGCTTCTTTTAAATCTTCATTCGATGCGTTTCCGCATGAATTTGCCTGGTGAGCAATCTGGTTTAAATTATTGGTTAAATTTGAAAGCAGCCGATTTGTTTCATGCAGTTCTCGAAAGTCTATATAGAAAACAGTTCCGTATATTATTAACTGTCGTATATATTCGGATTTGCTAGGAAGTCTGGATAGTTCAACTTTTCTCTGAAACAGATCATATTCTTCTTCGCTAAAGAACATATGAAAACCTACATTTCTTTCTCTATTTGCCATAAATTATTCCTTTCATTTTTTCAAAAATTGGGTGCAGGGGCCCGATTCATTTTTACGCAAGTTGGCAGGTGCCGGACTTGTTAAAAAATGAGGATGTGTGTACACATATCCAATGCTTGCTAAACCCGAAAGTTCTATTTTTATAAAGATGCGTTTTTAGGCTCCGTAAGTGTTTTATTATTTTCCTTCGGAATGTAAACAGAAAGAGAGTTTACTTTGGCATAAATCAGCCAACCTTCGCTTAATACTTCCAACTTGCGATATTCTTCCGGAATATCTTTTAAGAGTCCTTCCCATATCGCGGTTACAAAGGGATCATATGTTTTGTTAGATTCTTTCTGATCAATGCGTACTTTTATGTTTTCGTTATTGTCGATGTAACAATTCTTGTTTTTGATGCCTTCCGCCCTCAATAATGTATCTTCTTTATGAATTCCTCATGTATGATATAATAAAAAAATACCTTGAATAATTGCGAACATTACCTAAAGGATGTTCGATAAAATGATTAAAAAGACTATAAATGACGCTGCTGTAAAACAAATTACATAGGAATATTTATTATTTAGAGAGAGATAACGTTTTGAGCCAAGGATTGTTTGCATAAAAAGTGATTTGGAGCATTGGAAAAGAATTTTGTTGTGTAAACAGAATTATGAATGATATAGTGATAAATGCCAAATTGTTTCTCATAATTGAATGAAAGGGTAATAAAAATGCTTGTTTTTATTGATGAAAGTGGATATCCTAGACCGACGGATTCAACGCTGAATCCGGTATTGCTTGGTGTCTGTATCCATGAAGAAGATATAAAACCGATTACAAATCAAATCTATAAGTTGAAAGAGACCCTTTATGGGAAGCAAGACGAGATTAAATCTACGAAACTTATTCGTGAAGCCACAATAACAAAGAATCGTAGCATTAATAGGGCTTATACGGAAGGAATGGTAAAAATTATTACATCCTACGATACAGCGGTCTTTGCGATTATTATGGATAAGCCAGAGCGTGAAATAATCGTCCCGGATCATCATTTGCCGAGGCAGTATTATCTATTGCTCAAGAAGATTGAATTCCACTGTAAGAGGCACCATTATGGGAAAGCAGTGATGATTTTTGATGAAATCCACGAAGATGCAGATCGTAAAATTGCAGATGCATTAACCGGTTTTCTTTTTAAAACTGATCTGGGAAGAAGTATTGATCACATTTTGGAAATGCCATTATTTGTAAGCTCGGCGGTAACACCGTCCATTCAATTGGCAGATATTTTTGCCGGTATCACGAGACATTATTATGAACAAGGTCTTGATGAAAGTGAACCAAGCACTGAATATCAAAAATGGGTCAAGGGTCTTTATGATAAAATCTACTCCAGAACCGAAAATAATCTTGTAAAATCGCTGGATGGTACCGAGTATATGGAATATGGCTTTCAACATACAAGATTCCTTGACTATGGTAAGAGGGAGAACACTATATTGACAAAGTCGGAATAAGGAGTATACTTATAAATGAGCCATATGTTGTTCCGTCCTGGAGCTGCGTAGGGTTCTTTTTTATAGATAATCATTTTTTTCATAGAAATGAATGCAATATGTTGTGATATGGATGACGTTGTTCCGCTTCTCCTTTCATAGTATTTTGAGTAGTCCCCTTGGGTAGTCCCCTTGGGGTTTTGTTCTTGCAGACGTTGATTTTACGGGTTTTTCTTTATTTAGCCACTCATTATTACTTGATAGAAAAGCGAGTACCGCTAATAGAAATTCATATAAATCTAAAAGCAGCACCGCAATTGGAACGGTGCTGCTTATTTATTATCCGGTGTAAAAGTCATGATATCGGATATTCCCGATATTATTTTTTATAATATTTCGAATTCTATTGTCTAATTAGTTTATTAGTTTTATTTATTATGAAAATATAACAGTTATAATCCATCCTGTTCATGCACAGGATGGATTTCCTCCAAGCCAAAACCGAAAATATATTGTCGAATGTTGGGAAAAAAACCTTGGAAAGTAATGAAATTTACGTTTATATATCAAACAGTATATAATATAATTAGTTAATTAGAACATAAAACAGGTGTTGAAAATTTAACATACAAAACTAACAAAGAGGGTGATTATTAATGAAAAGAAAAACATTAATTAGGTTATTTTTAACAAGTTCTATTTTCTTATTGTTCATAACTGGTTGTAACAAGGATGTAGCATCAGTTGCTGATACAGAAGAATTAAGTAGTAAAGTCAGAGTTGAGGCAGAAAGTACAATTGCACCAATTGAAGATGAAACTACTACTACTTCAGAAACAACAAGTGAGAAAAATGTTGCTTCTGAAGAAGAAAAAGTCAAAAACACAAATACTAAATCTGAAGTTGAAGCTAAACCTGAAGTAATTGAGGTTAAGAAAACTAATACTATTACTTATGTTCCTGGTATGCCTTCTACAGATTTAGAAAAGTATAATAATTATCGAGCATCTGTTGAACCTGCAACTACTACAACAGATACAGTTAAAACCGGAAAACAAACTTCACAGAAAAAAGAAACTACAAAGACGCCGACTATTATAGAAGTAGATAATCCAAATGTAGAAGCAACCGTAGATAATATTTCTCAGGAAATGGCTAATTTATTAAATGCAAAACGTAAAGAATTAGGCTTTCCACAGACAGTAGAAGTTATTCCAGAAAGTGATGTTGCAACGCATAATGCAATGAAACAAGCTACCATTAATTTAGGTGTTATTGAATTTAGTCACAATCCGACCGTGGATGGTACTGGTTTAAAACTTGCTGGCACAGTCATTGGTAAAAGTGGTCGCAAAGATAGTACGAATATGTTTAATAGTTGGATGAATTCCCCTGGTCATTATAAGACTATTATTCCTAATGATGAATTTCATATCTATCCGGAAGACGTTATGCAGGTTGTGTGCTATGTATATGGTCCATACGATGGTAATTATTATTATAATTTAACTTACAGATTTAAGCCGAAGGAAGAAAAACGTGAAGACTGGCAGCAACCTTATGTTAATACAACACCATCTGAACCTACGCCCGGAGTTACTGATAATCCAAACGAACAGCCAGGTTCATCGGTATATGTAGAAGGTCAAACAGGATATGTTGATAACTATATAGACGAAGATATCCTTAATAGACTTGCCGGAACAGATGATTTTATGCCGTTCTTTAATAGTTGCTCACCTGAATTACAAGAACATTATAGAAATGATCATCCTGAATTATTTAATTAAGTAAAAAACAAATTAAATATAGAAGAGCTCAATGTTTTTTGGGCTCTTTTATATTGCCTATATTATGAAAAATGAAAGGAATTTAATTGTGAAAATAAGAAGAAAATTGCGGAGTATTTTGGCTCACATTTAGATTAGCATTTATATTTTATTTTTTTTAAAATTAACTAATACTGTTTCCTCGTCATTTCGACGGATGAATTTCCAACTGACAATAAGTTTACTCCGTCGACCGTCGGAGGTAAATTTGACATAATCGGAACGGCTGATGTATATTTTGATTATGATAAGAACGGGAAAATACATATACCGGATTCGGCATTTATTCCATCGGAAAATAGTGAAGTCTGAATCGGGAAATAAAAGCACCGGATGAATTTGGAGGATGCATTTGAATGTCGGATGTTAGGTATTATCTTTTTGAAATATTCAGACAGGAGGATTGTCGAAAGGGTGATTCCGGTGCATCTTCATGCGGTACCGGGAATACAATACGTGCCATCAGTGAAGAAGATTATGTCTTTCTGTGCTACAAGGAAAGATTCGGTGAAAGTGCTTTTGCCGGAGCACTGGATTCGATTCAATACCTGGCCGACCAGGTTATCGAGGTTAAGGAAGACCCTCGTATCGATCCTTCCAATCGCAGGTTTTATGATCTTGTCCTTAAGGTGAAGGAGGATATTGAGAACGATCCGGTATTTTATGAGCCGTTAGCTGAACCGGCACTTAAATGGATGCAGGAAGACCTGACATCCTTTTATAATTCCCTGAACATCAAGGTGCTGGAACAAACAGGCGGCATGATGTCCGATCTTAAGATGTCTAACGGACTTGTTCTGAAGCTTCTTGAAAAACTCTATCACCCCGATGATTTTGAACCTTCGCGTCTTTATTCATATCTTAATCAGTTTGTCATAGGCCAGGATAGGGCAAAACGAATTCTGTCAACTACGATTTACGGACATATGAAAAGGATTAAATATCTAAACGAGAGATTTACTCCTGACTGCGTCCTTTTGGTCGGTCCGTCGGGATGCGGAAAAACAGAACTGGCAAGACATCTTGTTGAAATTCTGGATATTCCCTGTGTTTTCACCGATGTATCATCGATGGGCGCTTCCCAGTATGCCGGCGGAAAAAAGAGGGAAGATATTCTTCGGGAGCTATACCATAATGCGGGCTTTAATCTGGAAAAGGCGGAGACGGGTGTTGTTTTCATGGACGAATTTGACAAACTTCTTGTCCCTTCGATTTCAAGCACCGGACTTGATACTCACGGAGAAGTGCAGGGTCAGCTCCTGACGATGATTGAAGGTGCCAAACTTATGATAAATATTCCGGGACGGGGAGAAATCGAATTTGACACATCCCGTGTCCTTTTTATTATGGCCGGTGCATTTCAGGGTATCGGGGAATACATAAAAGAATCAGAAAGTTCACGTCAGTCTGACACAGGCAATATAGGGTTCGGAGCAAGACTTCTCAAAGACATAGATACGTCCTATACCTCAGCCAATATCAACCAGGATGTTCTTATGCGATTTGGTATGAAAAAGGAACTTGCGGGAAGAATAGGACATATTGCAGTGGTAAACCGGCTTTCCCGTGAAGAAATGAAAAGGATACTGACGGAGCCCAAAAACAGCATTCTTGAAAGATATGCCAGGGAGATTAAACTCTACTGCGGAGGCAATCTTACGATGGATACCGGAACTCTTGAAAAAATCGTGGATATGGCTATGGGATATGAAGTAGGAGCGAGAGGGCTTTCGATAGTACTCAGAAAGCTTATGGCTGATATTTTGTACGAAGCTCCCGGTCGTCAGCGGATAAAAATGGTGAATGTAAGCATAGAGGACGGTAAGGCAAAAGCCGAGTGGATAGGTGAATAATTTGAAAACAATATTTGATGACATCTTAAGAGAAGATGTGCTTGGAAAATTTAAGGAGCTGGATGAACTGGCAGGTGAATATCTTAGTGAAAATCCGGTGCCCTATGATAACAGACATTCCGGTATGCGTGAAACTTTGTCGGGTATGTGTATGCTGTTCGTTATCATAATGAGGGTATATAAACATGTTGATAATCCGAAGTATTATATGATCCGTCTTATGAGCATTTCTAAACCTGCAGGAAACGGCAAAACTTCTTTGAAATTTACGATTGATTATATAAATAACAGAGATAAAGAAATAATCATTAAAGAAGCCCGGCAGCTTCTTTTGAAGTATCCCAAAACCGAAATGGATGATTATTGTGAACGTATCCGGGATGCTTTGAGTATTGTTACGGATTGCTTCTGGAACAATGAGGATTATGGTTATCTTCGCAACTTTATTCTGTGGAATATAGACCGAATTAATACTGAGGAAGAAAGGAATGAACTGTACGGAACGTTCGATTTTAATTGCAATCCGGGTAAGGACAAGCATTTGAACCGGGAGGATGAAGCAAACACAGATAATTCTTCGGATCAGGACGCATTGAACGCGGAGAATATGAAGCGTGAGTGTGAGCTATTTTTGCATGATTATTCCACGCCTGAAAAGATTAAGGAATACCTTGACAGATTTATCATAGGTCAGGATGATGCAAAAAAACTCATCAGTCTGTCCGTCTTTCAGCACTATAATCGCATTCTTCATGAAGAAGCGGATATCCCTAAATTCAACGTTCTTATGATAGGTCCTTCGGGATGCGGCAAGACAGAAATCATCAGAAGGCTTAAGGAGATAGTCGGCCTTCCCGTCATAACCGTCGATTTTTCGGGTATAGTATCCACTCCCTATAAGGGGAGAAACAAAGAAGATGAACTCATAAGGCTTTACAAGGAAGCAAGGGGGGACTTGTACAGGGCTGAGCGTGGCATCATATTTCTTGATGAATTCGACAAGATTTGCAAAAACGATGATATGAAAAGGGGATACAGCAATTCCGATGAACTCATGGGGCAGCTTCTCAGCATGATGGAAGGAACCGTCATAGATACAGCGCAAAGATCCCATGCAGACAAGCATGACGAGGATATTGTGATTGATACGAAAAATATACTTTTTGTCTGTCTTGGATCATTTGAAGGTCTTGATGAGATAATCCTTCGTGACAGTAAAAGACTTGAAAATGAACGCCGGGAGTCTGGGGGGTTCGGAATGACTCCCATAAAGTCTTCGGGTAAGATAACATCCGAAGATGTTGAAATAAGGCATCTTATAAAGTTCGGAATAAAGCCCGAACTGGCAGGCAGGCTTTGCAATCTTGCCGTGCTCAGTCCGATAGACCGAGACATGATGATAAGAATCATGACGGAGGCAGAAGACAGTGCAATCAGGCTGTTTCAAAAAGAGTTTCTTCTCGATGACGGAATTGAAATCCGGTTTACACAGGATGCACTGGAGGCCATAGCGGAGAAGGGTTTGGAGTGTGGCGTCGGAGCCAGGGCAATCAATTCCGTCATAAGGGAATCTCTTGCGGATATCATGTATGAAGCTCCGTCCATGGAGAAAGGGACCATAATCACGGTTACGGGAGAAATGGTATTAAATAATCTTTCGGGCAATGCCTGAGTACAATTCAGTAGGATACGATGTATTCTGAACTGGTAAGCAGCTATCAGCAGACCTTCAGTTCTTTTGTTGGTCCCGGTGAGGTGCCGGTGAGCGGTGAGACGCTGCAGATAAATGACTTAGTAAGCTTGACTAATAAAACATGATGAATTAACAGCAGAAGAGTTTTTTACTTAGTTTTATTAAATAGAATGAAAAATCGGCAAGGGTATTATTAATGTCTCACAAAGAGGGACTATAAAACTGGCATTGCCAAGATTTGCCGAATTTATAAAATGCAATTTGGACACATTACAATAAAGGTTATCAGGAACCGTCCACGACGGTTCCTTTTTTGCTGTATGTATGATAAATAAATCTATTTGTAAGAGTACAGTGATTAAAAATGTGATAAAATGAATAAAGATGCAGGTGGTCGAATCGGTCGCTTAAAGCATTCTATTGCTAGATAACAAATAATGATCAGGTAAGGGAGGAAAAGCATGAAGGTATTATTAATAAACGGAAGCCCGCATAAAAACGGTTGTACGGCTACCGCACTTGCAGAGATGATCAAAATTTTTGAGAAAGAAGGAATCGAAACGAAACTGATTCAAATCGGAAACCAGAGCATCCGGGGATGTGTATCCTGCGGATACTGTGCAAAGAACGGAAAATGTGTCGTGCGGGACGATGCGGTTAATGAAGTTGCACCGTTATTTGAAGAAGCGGACGGATTGGTCATTGGAAGTCCGGTTTACTATGGCTCCCCGAATGGAACAGTTTTATCCTTCCTGGATCGCCTGTTTTACAGCACTTCCTTCTCCAAACAGATGAAAGTAGGGGCAAGCGTGGTTTCCTGTCGCAGAGGTGGAAATACGGCGTCATTTGATGTACTTAACAAGTACTTTACGATAAGCG
>Ga0247611_10004475_pt1 | contig 19333 bp, 14 predicted proteins | sample 177DNAGHGhighgp2_FD_192422 | JGI IMG/M metagenome (GOLD analysis project Ga0247611, IMG submission 192422) | Sheep rumen microbial communities from Palmerston North, Manawatu-Wanganui, New Zealand - 1770 DNA GHGhigh gp2 | ecosystem: Host-associated > Mammals > Digestive system > Stomach > Rumen...
GAAATAATGGTAAGAATAACCTTAAGAACCGTAGACTCACCAAATCTTGCAAGCACGAAAACTACCATAAAGAGATTCATGATGCAGACAAATAAAAGCTGAAAGAAGCCTTCTCTAGCATACTCCGCATAGGTGTAACCCTCTGGAAGAGTGAAATTTCTAGTAAAAAGGAACATAATCTGTATGACAGAAAAAATAAGATAAACAACTGAAATCAAAGATAAAGCAGTAATGGCAATGACAGGATCCTTATCAGCAGGCTTGCTATCGGAATTCACCTTAACGCCTCTAGAAATAAACATTCTAAGCACCAGATAAAATCCGACTGCTCCGAAAACAAACATAAAAGGAAGTTCCATCATGGAATAATCAATTTCGATCCCGTAAAAGTATTTTACAATTCCATCAATAAAGCTGCTAAAAACCGCATCAGCAGAAGCCAAAAGTCCTGTAACAATGAATAAAAGAGGAGCTGCAATTAAAACACCGATAGTAACAGACCTAATGATTCTCTCCCTATTGCTGCTCTTTGAAATATCCACATCACTCTTGTTCTTTTTTATAACGCAAAAAGCCGCAAAATCAGAAAAGAAGGTACCAATAAAAGCCACAGGCTTAAATACTGACTTAAGGAGCGTAGAAGTAAGCTTTCCAAAAGTCCACTCTTTAACTTCTAATGTAACAGAAATCATGAATATAAGGAAAATGAGGTACATTCCAATATTATTCAAGATAACAAAGTGCATATTCGCTGTGCAAAAATCAGAAACCGCAAGCAGGACAATAATAACCTCAAACACCTTGCTCTTCTTACTTACAGTAAAATCATTCTTCCTAATAATGTAATTTGATAAAACAAGCAGAAGCACTGCAAAAACCGGCATGGTAATGCCATTTGGATTCCTGAAAAGACAGAAGGAAAAAACAGCTCCAAAGCCAAGAGAAGTAAGGCCAAGCTCTCTAAATACCTTGCTTTTAGTTTTCTGAATGGCAAGATCTTCGGCCTCAGCAACAGTACCACTATAATTATAAAAAACATCCTTTTCCATACATATAGACCTACTTTCATATATAGTTCTTACTAGTAAGCTATCGGTATACCATAAAACGCGCGCATAAAAAACAAAAACTCAGATTACCTCTGTAATCTGAGTTCATTATAATCATAATAGTATTGTTTGTCAAGTATTATTTATCGTTTTTCGATAAATTATTTTTGATTATCGAAAAATCGCTTCTAAGAATCACTTTTTCTCCTTCAGCAAAACATTAAATCAATCTTCCCCCCGAGAATATTCAAGGATATCTCCCGGCTGGCAATCAAGCACCTCGCAGATCTTATCAAGAGTCTCAAAACGCACCGCTTTAGCCTTTCCATTCTTTAAAATAGAAATATTCGCCAGAGTGATACCGACCTTATCAGCAAGATCAGAAACCCTCATCTTGCGCTTAGCCAGCATAACATCAAGATTAACAATTATCATACCGGCCCTCCTTATATAGTAAGATCATTTTCCTGCTTAAGCTCGTAAGCATTGAGAATAAGCTTAGAAAGTGCAAAACAGATAATAAGAAACAGCACCATGATAACGGCCATGCCAAAAGCATAAAGCAGCTCTACGGCATTTGAACCGCCCGATAGCGATGCAGCTTCCTCGTAAAGAGCCTCGCCATGAGGAACTCTTGTATGAACAAGAGAACTTCCCTTTTTAAAGAAAGAAGTAATCCCCCTTATCACATACTGAATGGACATAAGACCAGCAAAAAAGCCCATCTTCTTAAAAGAAGAAGCATTTTCCTTAGAAAAGGAATTATCCCTGCCAATTTCAATAACTACCTTCCAGAACTGGAAAAGAATAGCATAGCATAAAAGAGCATTCACCCATAAAAACACAAGAGAATTCTTGACATAACCAGCAAGTGCACTATCTGAATTAAATGCGTATATCGTGAAGCCACCAAAGAACAATAATCCAAGTAAGGCTAACGCAATGCAAACGCCTCTTAAATAATATGTTATAACCTTTTGTTTCATAAAGCCTCCAAAATAAAAGTCCCAGGGCAAAAGCCCTAGGACTATTATAGGAAAAACCATATCAATTGTCAAGAAAGATTTATCGTTTTTCGATAAAAACATAGATGACCTTTAATCTATTTTGAATAAGTTTTAATCCTTTTTGAAAAACTTATGCAAAAAATAGATAAGCTTCAATCCTTTTTGAAAAACTTGTATAAGAGATAGATAATCAAAAGCACTGCACCAATCCTAAGTGCTGCCACCGATAATCTAATAACTACTGCTAATAAAATAATCAATAAAACCAAAAATACCAAGCATCCCATAATTAACCTCCATATATTAAACAACCACCTGACAGCTAACCGTTAGCTGTATCTAAAACTAAAACCCAGACCCTATCAAACTTATCCACTAATTAGAAGAGGAAATTTCCTTTATCCACATATTTGTAGATAACTATCATCACTGTAGGGTCAACCCAGTAATCCTTTTCAAAAACAGAAACACCATTTATAGTAATCTTTGCAACAGTGCCCTCCTTGTCCTTTCTAGTAAGAATTGACATAGGCTGCTCTTTGATCTTAATATTCTCAAAACCTGCACTACTGAACTCTAAAGAAACATCCCCGACCGGCTTGCCATAATACTCGCTGCTAGCCTTCCTTATGCGTATCTGACCTGCATGCTCCTTAGCAAGTTCATCATCTGTCTTAGGAACGTAGTAGCCAAGCACGATTTCCGCCGATCTATCATAGAAATCAGCCTTTGGATTTTCATCACCGTTGATGATAAGCTTAACTACATCTCCCGGCTTAGCTGAAGATGGACCCTCTGAAACTCTCTTTGCAGAAATATTATTAAAGCCTTCATTCTTAAGCTTTACCTCCGCATTAATAAATTCCATTCCAAGAATGTCCTTAGGATCAAGCTTTCCAGGAAGATTAATATCCTTAGCACCATCAGGCGCCTCCATATATGCCTTTATGTTCTTAAAACGGTCTGTTTTTGCCCACTCGCGAGCCTCATAAGCTCTAACTGCATTAAGTGGATGACTATTATCCTTAAAAAGAAGGAATTCAAGAGTCTTATTCCACTTAGAATCATCAACCATCTCTTTATATTCCTCGGCCTGCTTGAGGAACGCCTCAACTGCTGCCTCATTTTTATCATCCTTAAAACCTGCATAGCGCATGCAGAGCTCGATGGTATTATCTGCACTTCCATCGCAGATGATAGCTGCTCTATCTGCTGAATACTCACTGCATCTTAACCAATAAGCAAAAGCCAGCTGGATAGGATAAAAAGCGATATTTCCAAGGGTAGCTAGGAATGAAGAACCGCCTCCTAGAATCATCTTTGCCATCGTGGTATAAAGTGTGTGGTGACAAGCTATGTGGCCGCACTCATGAGCTAATACCGTTGGAATCAGCTCCTTTGGCATTATATCTAAAAGCCCCGTTGTCATGACAATGAAAGGCTTTGTGTCTCCGTAGGTATACGCATTAGGGCGAACATCCATGGTTACATAGAGTTCTGGCACCTCAATGCCAAGTTTTTCACAGATTGGAGGAAGCATATTATAATACTCCGACATCTGGTATTCGCTGAGCTTCAGATTTGTCGACATATTTATAAGCTTAAACTGCTTTTCATTCCATACCAACATAAAAGACTTGAGCAATCTAGCAAAGCCAGGAATGGCTTTAAGTGCATCAAGTGCTGCCTTATCGGATGGATGTAAGAATAAATCAGAATCAAATTTATTTGCCATATTTATAATCTCCTTTAATAGCTAATCATTACTAAAAAAGGTGGTAATCCCACCAAACATGAATACATTATATCACAATGCCTCGATAAATAAACCTCTATATATGTATTTTATAAAAATCTTTTTTACAAAAAAAGCAAAAACGATACGCTTTGCTTAATAACCATTTTTTTGGTTCCTAAGCAAAGCATATCGCCATGTTTAAATATTATTCTATCCCTATATGATTTACGCTAAACCCTCTTTATTTAGCGTAATACATACCAAATTTATGGTACGCTTTTGCGTACTGTTGCACTTTTGCGTGCTGTTGTGCTTTTGCGTGCTGCTGCGCATTTGCGTGCTGCTGCACTTTTGCGTGCTGTTGCGCTTTTGCGTGCTGCTGCACTTTTGTGTACTTCTGCACTTTAACCTACAAGTGCACCAATCTCATGAAGTCTATAAATAACATTTGCAACATCATGCTCAGCTGTCTTACGGCTGAAACCTGCAAATTCAGAAACCATCTTATTTACGATGTTACTGGCTGTTGTCTCATCAACTAAATTCTCGATGACATATGCTGCTGTGCCATCATTTCTAACTATGTCCTTAAAAGGTGCCTTGTTTGTAACCGGGATGTAGCTTCCCTCTTCTTCGTCGTATACAATGTAATCTGCATTTAATCTCATGTCTTTAGTCTCCTTCGGAATAATAATAATAATCACCATTTACATATTTTGTATTAAAATTAATCATCTACCTTACGACATATTTTATATCATTTTAATCAAAATAATTCAATCTCCGAAAATGAATTGCTAGGCACAAAATTAGGGGTTGACAAAAAAGGGAAGAGGTGCTCTCACTTTAAAAATTAGGCATTAAGGCTTAAATATTTTTTCGGTTACTTTTGGAAATATAGTTGTCTCTTTCTTGTTTAATATTATTTTCTTCCAACCATCTACGATTTCAGCTTTACTAAATGCAAATCCAAGTAATTATTTAGCACAAAAACATCCCTCTTTTATTGCCTCGTCATTATTTACATTCCAATAAGTTAAGATTAATACTTGTGGTGATTATTACAATAAATAAGGCAAATCCTAACTTTACATTCCAATAAGTTAAGATTAATACTATGTCGACAAATCTGAGGCTCGGTGAAAATCAGAATTTACATTCCAATAAGTTAAGATTAATACACAGCTAAAACCCTCATTGCAATTGTAAAAGATTTATTTACATTCCAATAAGTTAAGATTAATACGGCTGCGGCTGGTATGACACAGTAAATACAGACAAGAATTTACATTCCAATAAGTTAAGATTAATACTACCAGCACTTGTTCCAATTTTTGCAACATTTATATTTACATTCCAATAAGTTAAGATTAATACTTGTGAAAATCGTACTACCCCAAACACGCATTGATGATTTACATTCCAATAAGTTAAGATTAATACGATAAAAGCCCGCTTTCAGCGTAGCGTCTTGAAAGATTTACATTCCAATAAGTTAAGATTAATACCGGTTGCTTCGCCGCTAATGCTTGGTAGCTCGGGTTTATTTACATTCCAATAAGTTAAGATTAATACTCTAGATATGTATGCGTTAATTTACCGCTATGTTTATTTACATTCCAATAAGTTAAGATTAATACGGAAATACAGCAGACTGCTGATGCCATCAATGCACATTTACATTCCAATAAGTTAAGATTAATACTATTATGCTAGATTACGAAAATTTAATGAAAAAAGAATTTACATTCCAATAAGTTAAGATTAATACCCTTCCAGCCTCTTAATTCTTTAACTGATGTTTCAGTATTTACATTCCAATAAGTTAAGATTAATACACGCAAAGCAGAAGCTTTTTGACAAGATTGCAACAATTTACATTCCAATAAGTTAAGATTAATACAAGCAAAGCCAAAAGGCAGCAAAAGGTCTTTCTAATTTACATTCCAATAAGTTAAGATTAATACAGCAGTCGGACAAAGTCAGACAACAGGACAACTCGAATTTACATTCCAATAAGTTAAGATTAATACTTGGGTACAGGCACTCATGTCATTGCAGTAATAGAATTTACATTCCAATAAGTTAAGATTAATACCTGCCTTGATTTCATCAAACTTCTTGTTTAAGTGCGTATTTACATTCCAATAAGTTAAGATTAATACTTTAATGCTGTCGTTCCTATCGCTCTCACACTCTTATTTACATTCCAATAAGTTAAGATTAATACAGTTATTCTGCGTATAAAGTCCATAATTCCACAAACATTTACATTCCAATAAGTTAAGATTAATACGCACCGCAGGTTGAAGCGACAGCCACGGAAATTAAAGATTTACATTCCAATAAGTTAAGATTAATACGTATACGCGGCTCGATATTGCGCCGCGCCCGTTTCTGATTTACATTCCAATAAGTTAAGATTAATACCGCAACCACAACAAATCAACAAATCAAGGTGAAAAAATTTACATTCCAATAAGTTAAGATTAATACGAGAGCTTATGCAGGAACTTTTCCTGCTGCTTACAAATTTACATTCCAATAAGTTAAGATTAATACGTGATGGTGTTGTTTTGCTGCTGTCCGCATCTGTTTATTTACATTCCAATAAGTTAAGATTAATACCTAGAATCTTATGTTTACAGAATTTTTCGCAATAGTATTTACATTCCAATAAGTTAAGATTAATACAAAAGAGATACATATTTGACCTGAAAGCTTTTACCGTATTTACATTCCAATAAGTTAAGATTAATACCACCAAGGGGCTTTTCCTCGCCCTCTATTGTCTTATTTACATTCCAATAAGTTAAGATTAATACGAATTTTACGGTGAAGAAGATAAGCCCGATGCTTTATTTACATTCCAATAAGTTAAGATTAATACGCTCTTTCACTGGCTTACTATAAACATTGCTTTCTAATTTACATTCCAATAAGTTAAGATTAATACGAATATATTCACGTAATAACAGCTACGGCGGATATTAATTTACATTCCAATAAGTTAAGATTAATACAGATTTAGAGCTAGCCTTAGCTGGTCTGTTTGCCTCGATTTACATTCCAATAAGTTAAGATTAATACTAACAACGTCAAGAAGCGGTGTTAATGCAGGAGCCAAATTTACATTCCAATAAGTTAAGATTAATACGACCAGCAGGACAAGCTTAACAGCGCTTTCGATAAATTTACATTCCAATAAGTTAAGATTAATACTGATTCCAGCATCGTTGGCAGAGCAGTCGCAAGATAATTTACATTCCAATAAGTTAAGATTAATACAGTGTTCAAAATCGCATCAACGAAGCGCAAGGAATAATTTACATTCCAATAAGTTAAGATTAATACCATACCCCGATAGGCTTCTTTTCACCTTCCTGCGTCGATTTACATTCCAATAAGTTAAGATTAATACTTATCCGCAGATACATACTCTATTAATAATCAGTCAAATTTACATTCCAATAAGTTAAGATTAATACAAACTCCGATAGGCTTCTTTTCACCTTCCTGCGTCGATTTACATTCCAATAAGTTAAGATTAATACCCAGTTAGCATCGAATATGGCAATTACTTCCTCAGAATTTACATTCCAATAAGTTAAGATTAATACCTGAAATGAGTGACCAAATTTCGTTCAGAGTTTCCGTATTTACATTCCAATAAGTTAAGATTAATACAGAGTATGGCAGAATCGATTTAGTCTGTTATGATAAGAATTTACATTCCAATAAGTTAAGATTAATACAAAATGTCCGTATGCTTCCCCGCATCTCAAATCAAAATTTACATTCCAATAAGTTAAGATTAATACTGGAGTACAGCGTTAATCAACACAGCAAATAGCAAATTTACATTCCAATAAGTTAAGATTAATACGGAATTGTGACAATGCGTGTATACGATGAATATTTATTTACATTCCAATAAGTTAAGATTAATACGAGTCAGTACAAGACTTACACGGATATGACCATCCTATTTACATTCCAATAAGTTAAGATTAATACGAAGAATTTGATTCCATTTCCTTATAGTACATCGAGATTTACATTCCAATAAGTTAAGATTAATACGAGTCAGTACAAGACTTACACGGATATGACCATCCTATTTACATTCCAATAAGTTAAGATTAATACGTTGTTGCTGCACCAGCTACAACTGCGGAATGCACATTTACATTCCAATAAGTTAAGATTAATACCTGTCAACTCTATTTTTCTCGGATAAGAAATCTTAATTTACATTCCAATAAGTTAAGATTAATACCTCTACAACGTCGTACCTTATTGGCAGGGAAGTGGATTTACATTCCAATAAGTTAAGATTAATACTTTCTGCAAGTTCCTTTTCTCTCTGTTCTTTGTATTCCATTTACATTCCAATAAGTTAAGATTAATACCACTCACAGTCTACGGTGGCACACTTGATGTAACGAGATTTACATTCCAATAAGTTAAGATTAATACCAGAAAATAATTTCTGTAAAATCAAAAGGGCAAAAAAATTTACATTCCAATAAGTTAAGATTAATACTCTTCTCGAGCTTGGAAGAACTTCCCACCCGAACTTTATTTACATTCCAATAAGTTAAGATTAATACGTTGCGATCGTAGTGTACAGAAAATAAGGGCAAAAAAATTTACATTCCAATAAGTTAAGATTAATACGCTTGTTTCAGAATTACTAGCGTTAACTTCACTATTGATTTACATTCCAATAAGTTAAGATTAATACAATAAGTAAAGGATATCCGTTAGGTCGATATTTCACATTTACATTCCAATAAGTTAAGATTAATACCTATCACAAGACATCTACTGATTATTATACTACTTACAATATATTTTTGTCCATATCCAATGTAATCCACCCCAAAAATCAGATTCGGACATTCTTATTTTTGATTTCCGCAATATATATGTGTTTTAGCACACTGTCAACCTCCATATATATTAACATAATTATAGGTCGACAGAATCCCCTACAGAAAATTATCCGTTGGATCATCTTTTATTCCGAGCATTTCTTTATCTAACCATTTTTCTTGTCTAGTCTTAAAAATAATTACCGAATCTTTATCTTCACGAATCAGGTGAGAGAGTTCACTTTTCATTTTTTCCAACTGAGAAGGCGTTAATTCTCCTTCAAAAACTGAATTTTGAATATGTGTCAAGTATTTTTTACACGCTTTGAATATTTTAGGCAGTATTTTTTTACCTTCAGCTTCAGTTACCGAAATATCGTATACAAGAATAATATACATAAAAGTTCTCTCCTATCTTTACCACCATATTTTAAATCCTTCATATTGTTTTTCACCTATTAAATGCTTAATCAGTTTATAAGCTTCTAACCTAATTAAGTATTGATACGAAACATCTTTTCCTAAATCCTTATGATGTATAGTCTTTTTTAAATTTTCATCAAGTTGTCTAATAATTGCCCTTGACCCAGTTTCTTTTAAGTGTACAAACTCCAATCCCTTAGTGAAATCATTTTCTGTGATTTGATTTCTATTTAACATAGAAAATATTAATCTATCCGCTATTAATGGCTTAAACACTTCTGATAAATCTAAGCAAAGAGAAAATCTTCTTTCTCCCGGAACATGTAAATAACTGATTGCCGGGTTCAATTGTGTTTTATATATCTCACTTAAAGTTCGAGTGTAAACTACTGTGTTAACAAAAGAAATCAATGTATTAATCATATTGTCTGGTGGATGCATAACACGTTTTTCAAACTCAATTTCCTGGTTAATAATTTTTTTCCAACTTGAATAATATATCTTTCTTATATTTCCTTCATAGCCCATCAATTCATCTACATTTTTGCAATCATCAATATTTTTTCTTAGATATTCTATTTGATTCATATTTTCTTTTAAATCCCTGCCTCTCTCATTATAATATCTTAGATTTCTATAAATATTGAATGAAGCTGCCTCTATAATTTTTTTTGCTATACATATTCTTTTCTCTGAATCTATGTAATGTTCTACTTGTTTAACTAATAAATCTCCTGATATCCGAGTTTCTCTTGCATAATAAGAGCCCATATAAAATGAGTAATAATTGAAAAAATGAACGTTAATCCCGTATTTAGATAAAATATTCAGCAGCGCTGTGTTCAATGTAACTTCACCAAAGCAATATATATCAGAGTATTTTTCAATAGGGATATCTCTTTTTTCTCCTTTCTCATTAATGAACCTTAAAGTATTATCCTTTCTAGCTAATTGACCGTTATTATAAATATATAATGTTTCCTTCATTTTTACTTCCTCATATCATACATAAATCAAAATAGGCACATTTCTTACATATTCCCTTTTTCTTAACACTTGGCGGCAATTTACTATTCTTAATTTCTTCTATTTCTCTGCATACAATATCCAATTCCATCTTATCACTTTCTGTCAACTCAACATTAACTTTTTCCTTGATTTCTGGATAATTAATTACAGCCTTAAACCCACATAACCCTCTTTTTTCGAGATAATAGAGATAGTATTTTACCTGCATAGTAGAAGCATTTTCTATACATTTACTTTTCTTCGTTTCGTATAAAGTATCTCCTTTTATAAAATCTATATTTATCACATTGTTTATATTTAAATGTTTTTCCTCTCTTATATAAGAATTTTCATCAATTATCTTTCCCAATATCACATTTTCATCATTATCTTCCATTTTTAGATCTTTTACAAAAAACCACATCTTCCTTTTACAAACATAATAATAATAAATTTGAATTCCCGTTATAGTATCCATCTTTACACCTACAAATAATTTAAATCGCTTTCTTTATTGTATTTTAAGCCAGTCCCTTTTAGTTTTATTTCATCAAAATCATACTCATAATCAATAGTATAATAATTGAGTCCCTCAAATAGTGTCCTACTTTTAGCCTTGCTTCTTATATCATAATTACCCAAACTGATAGAATTCTCTTCTATATACTCTTTTGCTTTTCTTTTTTCATTATAACTACTACCTGAATCATTTAATTTTTCAATACAATCATCAAATTCCATTTCATTTTCATGATACAAAGATTCAGGTATAACCATGTATGTTATAATATCTCTAAATTTTTTCATTGCTTCTTTTTTACTAAAGTCAAATGGAGAAGTATTTTTTCTCTTATCCAATTCTTCTCTTACTTCATTAAAATAATTTGATTTAATATCCATTAATTCATTCACATCATAAACTCGATCTACATACCTATTTTTATCTTCTTCAGAAAAGATTTTTTCGTTATATTCATATAAATACTCAACAGACCTATCAAATATTTCTTTGTGCTTATAGACTGTTCCATATCCATTTTTATTATTCAAAACGACAATATTTGCTTCTTCACCGTTGTATTCTCTTTTCCTGTAACACCTACCCATCCTTTGAAGCAGACCATCTGCAGGACACATTTCTGTAAACAACATATCAAAATCTATATCAAGACTAGCTTCAACAATTTGAGTAGAAATCCATATTCCATTTTCAGTGCTATTAGCAAATTTTATAATTTCATTTTCTAATATTCTTCTGTGTTTTTGAATAAATTTCGAATGCAATAATTTTACATAATCAATGTCACATTCTTTTAACGCTTCATATACCTCAATTGCTTTTTTTACGGTATTACAAATAATCAATACTTTTTTATTTCGAGCTTTATTGATAATTTCGTCATAATCAAATTCTATATTTTCGCTAATTTTTATTTTATGCCTTTTTTTATTTAGCAGAAATTTTTCAGGTTTTTCACTCTCAAGTCCCAGTTTATCCATAAAATAAGTAACCACAGGTGGTAGTGTTGCTGTAACAATAGCAAATCTCCCTCCAATCAGACAAATAAGTTTTAAACCATATAATATTTTTGCTAATAATTTAGGATCATAGGATTGTATTTCATCAATAATAACAACAGAATACTTCATCATAGCCAGAAGCATCTCACATCCTCTATATTTATATACAAAACTAAATATTTGATCCACTGTACAAACTGTAACAGGAAATGAGAACCTCCTTGACGCCTGATATTTCAATACACCTGCTATTTCGTCATCTTCACTTATCAATTCATTTATTGAATCCGAGTGAAGTAATGTAACTTTTTCACCAGAATATCCGTATCCCCCACAAATTCTCTTATACATTGCATTGATAGAAACTTTTAGTGGCAGTGTATAAAAGACCTTCCTTGTTCCAGTCCACATTAAAGCAGCTTCCGTTTTTCCTATTCCTGTTGATGCAATAACAACTACATTCTTTTCTTGCTTTTCCTTCATATATTTCTGAACATCACGAAGCTCATATTTTTCCACCGTGCTATTATATACATATTCACTCAAATACATATTCTCATACATTTGTCCTATTTCTACAGGCAACTTTTCCTTAAGATCAGAAGCATAAAAGTCAAATTTATTGAGCATCCCTAGAATCGAAGCATATTGTACCCATGTATCTTCAGGAATATTTGAATTAAAAATCTTATTCAGATATTTTTTATTTCTCGCGTTAAATAATGGTCCCAACTCCTTATCTATTATCGTGGATATATCAGTATCTTTTATATCTACATTTCTATTATGGTGATAATAAATTGCATTATACAAAAGTATTAATCCTTCCTTTCCAATACTACTCTTCATAGATTTGTTGTCTATAAAAGCTGGACTCAAATATCCATGTGGCACATTTTTACCTATAATAATATCCGAATACATTTTTTCAAATTCAGACTTATTTATCAGCTTATTAACATACCCACAATTTCCAATATATTTTTGAAAATTATAACATGCCTTACCATAATCATGATATATGCAGGCATTCTTTATTATCACTTTTTCATTATCAGTAAAAAAGCAATCATAAATAGCAAAAAATACATCATATGCAGAAAGCAGTTCTTCTGTATGATGTTTAATAGTCTCGCCATTGCTTTTTGCCCATAAACCATCTATCAAATTCATATTCACTCCTTAATACATATGATGTATCATATTTTATTTAATTTTATGCCAAAAATACCGGTACCTTTTGTTGTATATCATAATAAACATTCGAATTATCTGCAACACTATCACAAATCATCTTATTAGGTGGTAAATACCTAGCTTTTACTATTTCCTTCCAAGATCTTTTCTTAGAAGAAGCATCGAATATTTTGGGTACATTATATATCGTACCACTAATTCCACCTGTAGTTTTATCATATTCAGAAATATAGTCTTCTGGTAGATATGCGGAATAGTCATTCATAAAATATTCTTCGTCTTCATCTGTTTTCTCCAATTCAACAATACTTACATCATCTACACGAACAATATCTTCTCTTCTACCCAAGCTCAAATATTCTCTGGGATTTTTTAAACCATCTAATATTTCATCCAATTCCCTATAATCCTCAGGTAAAATATGTATAACCAGCTCCACATCTGTAAGTAGCTGTGCATATTTCAATGATCTATTAATCCCAATATGCTTTCCTTCTTCATTTTCGACATAATATTGATGTCGTCCATTTTCGAATGCAGACCCAGGATTAAAACTATACGAAGTAAAACATTCAGCCACTTCGCAACCATACTTTCCCTGAACACTCACTTTCATTGGATGATATTTTGTATAACCACAAGCATTATGTACCATTCCTATAATTGTTGAGTATGGTGGTAATGGAAAGGTTTCCTTAATCATAAAACTAGATGGTTTGCGATAATTAGGCATTTGCTGAAACACTTTTATTCTTATCGCCTTAATCATATAGTTTATTAATTTCCTCCTTTATTTTATCAAATACTTCACTGACTTTAAGTGCATTTAATTCATCATGAATAATTTCATCATTCGAGAAATAACCAGACAATGTTCCTACATATGTATTAGCTTTTGTATCATCACTTGAATTAATAATATCCTTTAAAACAGCAACGTCAATATTATTATCACATACTTTTATTCTATCTTCAAAATATGGATTCTTCCTCTGATACAAGCCACCAACAACGAACATCGGATTCAAATTTTCTCGTCTACCCTTAATATCCCTATACAAAAATTGGATAGTATCAATAAGATTAATCAGTCTCTTCTTTTTTTCATCACTGGCTATCTCTTTGTCCTTATCTACTCCTATTTTATCAAGATCAATTGTAATTGTATAACTATATAATGATTTATGTATTTCACTTTGGGCTATCGCATTATCATATCCTTTTCTTTTTGCTAATCCCATATTAGTGAGAAAGTCCATATCCGAAGCATATGGTTCTAAAGAAATCGCGTTACTTAATCTTACAACGGCACTTCTCATAGATTGCTCTGTCTTAGATGTTTTCATATAGCCAAACAAATCGATCTCAGGATATTCACTAATCTCGGCCTTTGGATCAAATTGTACAACTTTCTGTGAATTATCCACTGGCGTATTGGCTATCCCCATCTGTTCTACAATATTATAACGAAGTGCCTGCCTTGAAATATATGTATATACCTTTCCATTAGAACGTGTCATCTTCTTCAAAGAAGATATATTTCCAATTCCTTCTCCATAATTTGCACTCGCTGCATCAATAACAATTGTAAGTGTAAGACCGTTTTTATTCATTTTTATTATCCTCCTCATTATTTGAATTATACTTTACATATTTTAGTCCTAAAATAAAACCATGTGCTATTGCATGGAACATTTCATCAGACAAATAACAGTCCTTAAAAACAGACGGTATCGTTAAATTGAATCCTGAATAAATCCTTATAACAGCATCCATAAACCCCGTTCTGTTTCCTGAAGCTGATAAATTAATAAGCTTATATACTATTCCTCTTAACTTATTATCATCTTCTTCACCCTGAGAAAATGCATTCTCACCCAAGATACATTTTCTTAACGCCTTTCCTGATTGAAAAGAAAAATCCACTTTCTTTTTTAAATCATCCATCGATTTACCTCCATAAAAAATTATTTCTAATTTAAGTACATTCATAAGATAATTGACGCTTTTATCCTTACCTATTTCAAATTTGAACATCTTATCAATTATTCCATGCAAATTTTCATGCCTTAACACAGCATCCATTACCATATCATAAACTGAAATATATATATCATTTTTACCTTTAATGACATAGTACTTATTCTCCAAATTTTTGAAATATTTTTTTCCATAATGCATACTGTAAATAATATTCTTATCGATTACATCAAATTTGAAATGCGCGTACTCTGGCGATCGCATAACAACTTGTAAATTACTTGATATATTATTTAATGCATCTATTTTTTCCTCAGTAAATACCCTCAATATCCTTCGCCTTACAGTTGTTTCACCTTCTACCTTTTCTCCTAATACACTATTTTTTTCCAACATCGAGTTAATACTATTGTTCGAATTAATAAACAATGCATCTTGACCACACAAGACAAATCCCATTGGAATAAAAGAATAAACAAAACTACAAACAGGACATACATATGCATCCGCATCATAATTCCAGAAATAACTAGTTTTCCTTTTTACGTCATTAGCAGTATCCACTAAAAATGTAAACTCTTTTTTAGTAAACATTCCATTTAAACATTCTATGCATCTTGTCTTTTTATTTTTTTCATCTACTTCTATTTCATTTAATAACGGTTCAAAAAAATTATCAGAATATACATTATAAAATGATTTCTTATTATCACACAGACATGTGATTTTTTTCGACATCGGATTCTCATTAAAGAACAGCTTAAAGTAAGTATATATTAATTCTGTATATATAAGTAAACTCTTTACTTTATCTTCTGAAATACTATTTATTAAATCACAATACTTCTTATATTTTTCATCCTCATCTTTTTCTTTGTTAAATGCATCTATGTCACAAAGACTTATACCTTTTTTTACCCCATATGACTCCCATACTGTATAGAGTGAGGTATAGCTCTTCTTTGATAACATAGTATATAAATCAGAATATTCTTTTTTTAAATCCGCGATATTCTTATCATTTTTCTCTTTTATAGCATATATCTTATCTACATTAGCCTTTTTTGAAATAATCCTGTAAAATTTAGTTGTTTTCTCGAACTTATCTGCCATTGTCTCAACATACATTTTAGGAATATCATTATTTCTCAAATAATCAATACTTAAATACAGGTTTTGATTTTCTATCTTATAATCAACATCTTCGACAGCATAATTCCTTTTCAAAAATTCTATTAAACCGCAAATTCCCGCATTCAACATAAATGAGCTTCCTGCTGTTATTAATACACTGCGTTCAACCAAAATCAAATCACCTCCCGAATTACATCAAAGCAACCAAATCCTTGACTTTTTCGACTACCAATTCCTGTTTGCACAAGTTTATTCAACAATTCAATATCAGCCTCTAATTCATATACACCAATATTACCTGTAATTTTACTTCCAAAAGTTCTAACAACTGTCTTCTTCGCATTTAATGGTTTAATCGTTATTTTTTCTGTACTATCCTGATTATGCGTACTTAAGTTGACTGACATATTTAGATACTTATTAAAACAATCATCATTATATGCTAAATAATAGTCTTTTCCATTTTCATGTATTCTTACTAAAAGAGGAGAATTCATTTTAATTAGTATCTTTTTAGATTTTACTAATCTATGATTTCTAATATTAACATCAATTATTGTCAACTGATTGCCTAAAGGCATTGGGAAAATTTTTCCTTTTTGTTTCATAAAACCATTATAAAAATCTATTGCATTTTTAGGATCTAATATGTGTAGTTGCATTTCTAGTTCCTTGCCATCTACTTCTATAACATCTGATTTAAATACAGGTTCTTTAAACTTAACTGCGAAACTAAAATCCTTTTGTTCGTTATTTTTCTTTACATAAAACTCTTCAAATAATTCAACACAGCTTTCAGATAAACATTTCTTTATCAAACTCACAAACACCGAAGAATAGTCTGAAGGAATTAATTTTTCAGTCATAACCGCTTTTATTGTAACTATCATTGAACATTCAACCTCCTATTTGCAGTAATAATATATTTATATTTTACATTTACAACAATTATATCATATCTTTATATTTATGTAAAGTTTTACCTATTTAATCTAAATAATAAATTGTAAAATAAATAGTCTGAAACCAACATATTATTCTCATTTATCATATTTTTTGTGACACAAATTATGATCATTAATTGTTATTACATTTTAATGTTTTACACGTATAAAAATATAAACACATAAAAAAACGCCGGATCTTTCGATCCGACGTCCTTATCTTTTACTGTTTTTCAGTCCCCGTCTTTAGGATTTAGCACTATAATTCTTTAGGTTTTTGTACTTGTAAATATCCCCTGGTAATTTCCTCTGCTTCTTTGCCGCTATAATGTTTTACGACATACAGGTCATTTTCGTTTTCTCTTATTCTTTTTTAATTATCATCCTCTGATCCATCTTCAATCTCTTCCACGTCAATGTCGAAGTAATCTATATTATAGTCTGCATCTACGATATCAGCTTCAAATTCTCTCTTTTCCTTATAGAAATCAGGATCGCTAAGTGGAAGCTCCTTGAAGCTCTTCTGAAGTCTAAGTGCGCAAGGCTTAAAGGATGAATAAGTAAGGAATCCATTTACTCCTGCTCCAAGAATCGGAACTGTCTTTGCAAGGCCCTTTGTCAAGGTCTGCTTTGCTAGCTTAAGTCCGATCTGCTGTGCTATCTTTCTAACAACCGGATATAAAACGCCCTTTTCGATTGCCTTTGTTGTAACTGATTTTGATATCTTATGTGCAAGTACAATGCCAACCTTCTTTACAGCGGCATTTGCGCCCTTTACTCCGAACATTACGCCAAGGAAGATGATGAAATCTGAATTTGTCTCAGGACTAATCTCTTCTTCGCTTAAATCAAATCTCTCAAAGCCGTAAAGGTAAGCAAGCTTTTGCATTACGCGGAGTAAAAAGCCGAAGTACTGCACAAGGTCTGCTGGCATTGTTGCTGCCATAGCAAAGCCGCCCGGAAGTCCTGCAGCTGCTGAAACAGACGTTACCTTTGTCGTTTCACTCTTTATAACTTCATCTGCTATCTTATTGATGGTTTCTCTAGATATATCTGCAAAGGCAGGGTTCTTTTTGATTGCAAGAGATATAACCTCGTCTGTGCAGTAATTATCGAGTTCCTTTTTCAGAAATTCCTCTCTATTTATTGCAACTCCCGGAAGTTTTGCTGCCTTCTGGAGAAGCTCTACTATGTCTATGTTCTGAACCTTTTCAACGGCTGCCTTTCCACCGTCTACAAACTTCTTACCTATATCTTTTATGTTGATTTTCTTATCGTTTTCAGCCATATTTCCCACTCCTTCTTGAAAAATATTCACCTAGTTTTTAGTCAAAATGACTTGTATTATTTTAACATATAATAAAATCATTTTCAAGATGATTGTTGCCGGTTTCCGTAAAGTAATTTTCTAGATTTCATCATTTACCAAAGCCTATTTTTTTAATTTCGTTCAAATCAGTTATTATCAAAATTATAAAAAAGGAACCATATATACCGGAATATAATTAATGCCATTCTCCCACTTATAATCTTTCGTATGAACAACATATTTTTCACCGATTCGGTTACTGAATTTATCACAAAACACATCTAATGATTTGTGCCCTCTGTAATTTCCGGATTTCACCTCTATAGGACATATCTTGTTTCCCTTCGAAATCAGGAAGTCTATTTCATACAAGTGATTAGACGATTCGCTTTCCATGGTGTAGTAAAACAAATTGTTTCCTTTTGCCACAAGCATCTGGGCAACAACATTTTCATATATATAGCCCAGATTGACTTCAAGTTTGTCGGATAACAACTTATTATAAATTGTATTTTCAGTATAATTCTTATCCCGGAACGCAAGCGTCACAAACAATCCAACATCGGATGTAAACAGCTTATATCTGTCTACATCTTTTTCCAATGCCATTCCAACTCCCGGATTATTTGCGTGATAAGCTATATTAACCGTGTAAGAACTAAGCATATCTGGAAGTAAGTCTCTTGCCTGTTCAGATCGCGTGCCAGCTCTCGCCCTTGATAAAACATACCGTGAGGCATTACTGCTTAAATTTGCAGGTATGGAATCATATATGTCACCGGCCAAGCCAGAATTATCGATTTTTGTAAAATCTTCTTCATAAAGATCTACAATGTCTCTTTTGATTTCATCTACTACTTGCAGGTTATTGTGCTCTAAATATGTTTCTACGGCCTGTGGCATTCCACCAATAAGCATGTATAACCTGAAATTTCTCATGAGATTTCTGTGAATTGTATTTCCTGCAGGTCTTTTTTTCTCCAACAGCATTTTTATCGTCTCTGCGGATATTCTGTCACCTATTGCCCACAAAAACTCCTCAAAATCCATAGGATACATAGATATTTTATGTTCTTCGCTTGGAATTAAGATATCTTTAGTATTCTTCTTAATCGATATCAGTGATCCTGTTTCGATATATTTGTA
>Ga0247611_10004476_pt1 | contig 19325 bp, 17 predicted proteins | sample 177DNAGHGhighgp2_FD_192422 | JGI IMG/M metagenome (GOLD analysis project Ga0247611, IMG submission 192422) | Sheep rumen microbial communities from Palmerston North, Manawatu-Wanganui, New Zealand - 1770 DNA GHGhigh gp2 | ecosystem: Host-associated > Mammals > Digestive system > Stomach > Rumen...
CGTTCACGCAGCGAACCCGTCTGGCGCACATACTTTTCTTCTTTCTTCTCTTGGTTGTTATCCTTATTCTTGTCGTTATCGTTAGCCATAATATTTGTATGTTTGGAAAAATTCGGTGCGAAATTACTAAATAATGTGGAAAATGCACTATTTTTGCACTACAAGAAACGTTTTTTAGGATAAGTTATGAAAATAAGCAAGATCATTGCCCCTGGCGAGACCATCCTCTACAGGCCTCGCCTCAGCAAGTGGGCCTACCTGCACCTGAGCAGCTTTGTCCGCAACTTGACGACGACTATCTTTGTCAGCGACAAGCGATTCTTCCACAGTCACGGATGGATCCACCGTCATGCCCATGAGATTGTCATCGGCAAGGTAGAGAGCATCCTCGTCGAGCAGAACCTGTGGGGGCGCATCTGCAACTATGGCACCATCAAGGTCTCGGGCACGGGAGCAGGCACCATCGTGCTGCGCTACATCAAGCGTCCCATTGAGTTCCAGCGTCAAGTCCGCGCCATCCAGGGTGCCGGCACCGACAGCCCGGAAGCCTGAATGAAGATTTCAAGACGCTGAATATCACGCCATCCATGATGATGGGTTATAAAGATTGAATCCCGACGCCGCTTTCTATGCCAATTATCGAAATATCATCACTTGACCATCCTGGAGTGGAGGTCTATGGAACGCTCACCGAGGCGCAACTGCGCAATCGGCTGGAGCCCGACAAGGGCATCTTCATTGCCGAGAGCCCCAAGGTGATCCATGTCGCCCTCAATGCGGGTTACGAGCCATTGTCGCTACTGTGTGAGCGACGCCACATCACGGGCGATGCCGCCAGCCTCATCGAGCGTTGCGGCGACATTTCCGTCTATACCGGCGAGCGCGACCTACTCGCCGCACTGACCGGCTACACGTTGACACGCGGCGTGCTGTGTGCCATGCGCCGTCCCCTGCCCCGCCCCATCGCCGACATCTGCCACGATGCCCGCCGCCTGGTGGTCATCGACGGGGTGACCGACACGACCAACATCGGAGCCATCTTCCGTTCGGCTGCCGCACTTGGCATTGATGGGGTGCTGTTGACGCCCACGTCCTGTGACCCGCTGAACCGACGTGCCGTGCGCGTGTCGATGGGGTCGGTCTTCCTCGTCCCCTGGACATGGATCGATGAACCCGTTACCCCCAACCTCAACGCGCTGGGGTTCCGCACCGCCGCCATGGCACTGAGCGACGACTCCATCCCCCTCGACGACCCCGTGTTGAAAGCAGAACCCCGCCTGGCCCTGATCATGGGCACCGAGGGCGACGGTCTGGCCCACAACGTGATCAGCGAGGCCGACTACACGGTACGCATCCCGATGAAACATGGCGTCGATTCACTCAACGTCGCCGCTGCCGCCGCAGTCGCCTTCTGGGAACTGCGCTCCACAACAAACAATTCATAATCATAACGACACATAACGATGAAAACTCCAAGAATAAAAATCAGAATGCCACGCACAGCGCGTTACTGGGCTCAAGGATCAGTGTGGAGAGAACTGCTCCTGACCATCATAGGCACCAGCATATCTATTGTACTGACCTTTGGCACAGCGGCACTGTTGGACCGTTGCCAACGCGCCCAGGACCGCAAGATGTCGGCCATGATGGTGATGAGCAACATTGAGCAATTCTCACGCAACGTGGAAGAAATGTCGCAAAGGATCGCACGCTGCGACTCCATCGGTGCCTGGATGCGCAGCCTGCCGCAAGACAAACTCGACAACATTCCGCCCGAGGAAGTCGGCGACTTGATCAACGAGGTGCTGGCACTTGTTGATGTCATCACCCATGACAAGACTGCCGAGAACATCTTCAGCAACAATATCGAGACGTGGAAGAATATGGGTAACTTCCAGTTTATCGACAACGTGGGTGCCTGCTTCTCCAAGATGAATTCCGAGGAGGCCAACTGGAGCCAGTGGGTCAATGAGTATGAGGCAACCATCAGTCAAGTGGTGTCCCAGATGAAGCCTGGTGAGCACACTTTGACCAAACTGTTGACCAACAACGTCTTCAGGCAGAAGATCGAGGACTTCCACGTCCGCAAGTACTGGCTGGACTATGTTGCGGCCAACATCCGTTACTATAACCGTAAGAACATGGCGCTCATCGGCATCAGCGAGGAAGAGGTCATGGCTTTTACCGATCAACGAACACAGGACATCAGCATCGATGCCAAGCAGCCTGAACAATCCGATTTCAGGACCGACACGCTCACGCTCAAGGACCTCAACACCCTGCGGCCCTTCATTCAGCACATCGACAGCATCATGCATGGCAAGTAAAATCCCATCGATCATGAAATCATCAATCCGCATCATCATCGTCATGATGACTTGCCTGCTTTTCGCCCAATGCAGCAAGCATAATAACGAGCCCCGAGGAAGCATAGACTTCCTGCCCGTTGCTCCCGAGTATGCCGACCCGTCGCAGTGGTACATCACCAGTCGCGATGCCGTGGCCGATGTCTTCTACATCACCTCGACCGAGACGGGCGACTACAAGCTGAAGGATGGCACCCCGTGCCACTATGCCGACACCCGCAACGACAGCACACGAGGACCTATCCTGGGCGAGATGCAAGGCGTGGACGCACTCATCAGCGGGTCACTCAACTACTACTCGCCCTACTACCGCCAGTGCTCACTGCAGACCTTCGCCAGCGACAGCCTCGTGCAGGCACGCCTGCCCATCGCGACCGATGACGTGCGCCGTTCGTTCAGGTACTATCTTGACCACCTGAACGATGGACGGCCGTTTGTGCTGGCAGGTTTCAGCCAGGGAGCGATGATCATGCTCCAGTTGATGAAGGAAATGGATAAAGCCACCCGCGGGCGCATGATTGCCGCCTATGCCATCGGCGCCAGCATCACGAGCGACGACATCAAGCACAATGGCAACATCGTTCCTGCCCAGGGTGCCGATGACACTGGTGTGACCATCTGTTACAACTCGGTGCGCGATCCCTCCTGCGCCATGCCGGGTTGGGAACGTAGTGCCGTGGCCATCAATTCCGTGAACTGGCATACCGACGCCACACCCGCCACGCTCATCACCGAGCCGTCGCCACTCATCCCACTCGACCAGCAGCACAAGGACACCCTTACCGTCACCCTCGACCCGTCATCGGGCCTGTTGCTGGTAGATGGCTACACGGGCACCGACTACATCCTGCCCCTCATCGGCAAGGAGGGCAACTATCACAGCCGCGAGATCTGGCTCTATCGTAACTGCCTGCGCGACAACATCGCCCTGCGCACCGCCCGTTACCTCAGCCACTGATCGTCAACATGATGATACCTGACGCCAATTAAAATTGGCGCAATCGCAGGAAAAAGCATAGATTGCGCCAAAAGTTATTCATTTTTTGGGCGCAATCTCATATAATTCCAAAGATTGCGCCAAAAATCGCAGAAAATTTGGCGCAATCGCAAAACAATGTAACTTTGCAAACGGCAATAACCTGAATTATTTGATGTAACAATGGAGATGAATCACTACGAAACAAGGAGTAATCTTTCTCGGATCTTAGTTTGTCTGCTACTGGTAGCCTTTTTGGGGTCTATTGCAAGAGCCGGTGGCAGGTTGGTGCCCACATCACCGCGAGCATCATCCTTGGTGCCAACGACCAGCAGGATTTCCCGTATTTTCTCCTCCATGGCACCAGCAGGAGTTATTCTTTTATTCTCTACGACAAGCCACTGCAGGAAACGGAGAAAGACGACCTCAATAGCTCGATAGCAACATCGTGCTCAACGGCACCGTTGTGCTGCGGTGCGACAACTATTACGTGTGGCTTGAGTTCCCCGAGGACAATCTTCTTCACCGAAATCGTTAACCAGTACATGTCCACATGCTTCCCCAACAAGCAACAATTCCGCCCATCCCCTCAATAAAGGAGCAGGTCCTCGATGTTGTCACGGTTGATGACGGTAAAATCAGCATATGGATAGCCTTTGCGGAACGACAACGGCACCGAGGCTTTGCGCTTGGGGTTCCACTTCAGTTCATAGGCATGGAGTTCACCATCTTTCTCCTCGATGTAGTCTATTTCCTGCTTATTGGTGTTGCGCCAGAACCAACTGCTCGCATAGTCCATCAGATATTCCTTGCGTTTCATCCGTTCTGCGATAGCATAATTCTCAAACAAAGCGCCAACATCGGTGCGGTTTTCGACCTGTGAAAAGTTGCCAATCAACGCGTTGCGAATACCATTGTCATAGAAATAGATTTTGCGGCTGCTTTTCAATTCGTTGCGCAGGTTGCGACTGTACGAACCTAAACGGAAGATAATATAAGCCTGTTCGAGTATTGAGATATAATTGGCTACCGTTTTAGCATCAAGGCCGCAAAGTTGTGACAACTCATTATAGGACACCTCTGCACCAACCTGATAGGCCAATGCCTGCAGCAACTTGGTCAATTTTTCAGGCTTATGAATCCGGTCAAACTCAAGGATGTCCTTATAGAGATAACTTTGGGTCAACTCACGCAATACCGGCACCTCACGGCCCGGATGAGTCACCACATCGGGATAACTGCCATAAACCATGCGATGCGGCACCATGCGCTTTTCCTCCAACAGACTTGTGTCGTTGATAAGTTCAGTAAAGGAAAGCGGGAACAGTGTATATTCCCACTTGCGTCCCGTGAGAGGCTCATTAATTTTATTGGCCAAGTCAAACGACGAACTGCCCGTTGCCAACAATTGCACCTCAGGCATCTGATCGGTGATCAACTTCAACTTGATACCGATATTCTCAATGCGCTGAGCCTCGTCGATAACCACCACACGATGATTGCCGATAATGGCCTTCAAGCGCGTTGATGTGATGTTCTCAAACGCACCTCTCACATCGGGTTCGTCTCCACTCATCCAAAGTACCTCGGTTTCGCCACCAGCAAAGAGTTCTCTCAATAGAGTCGTTTTACCCACTTGTCTCGCACCCATTACAACGATGGCTCGACCATCATGCAGTTGGTTCTTAATGATATTCTCGATGCTTCGCTTGATCATAATCATCAGATTTCTTTATTTGGCGCAAAGATAGCACATTATATCAAACCTCACAACAACAAATCCTCAAAATTCATGATTTTTCGGGAATATATTCCGCAAAATTCATGATTTTTCGGGAATGCGTTCCGCAAAATTCATGATTTTTCGGGAATCAACTCTCAGGAATTACCCCATGAATGAGGAGAACAGGTTGATGAGCCAACCGCTGATGGCCATATAAATCGTGATGCCCACGATATCGTTGGTCACGGTGACGAAGGGTCCGGTGGCAATGGCGGGATCAATCTTCAACCGTTCAAGTACCAATGGCACCACCGTGCCGAACAACGAAGCAAACATCACAACCAGGAACAGCGATGCAGTTACTGCAGCAGCTGCGATATTGGATTTCGTCGGGTTATCATCGACAGGGAAGAAACGGGTATATAGGAAGATGAGCAGACCCATCACTAAGGCGTTGATCAACGCCGTGCTGAACTCCTTGAGCAAGTGCTTGCCCACATGCTTGATGTCTAAGCTGCCGTTGGCAAGACCCTGCACGACAATAGCACTCGACTGGGTACCCACGTTACCACCCGTACCACCGATCAACGGGATGAACAGTGCCAGACCAGGCAAGATGCGCAACAGGTCGGCATCGCCCTCGCCGCCGCCCAGGATCAAGGCGTTGATGATACCACCCACCAGGCCGATGAGCAGCCACGGCAAGCGGGCGCGCACTTGACGAAAGACGTTGTCGTCGGTCTCGATATCGCCCCAGATACCTGACGCCATCTGGTAGTTGTCCTCGCCCTGCTCACGCACGCGGTCAATGATGTCATCCACGGTGATGCGGCCCACCAAGCGGCCGATGCTATCCACGACAGGCATCGCCACAAGGTCATATTTCTCAAAGTCAAGGGCCACATCCTCGATGTGGGTGTCGGTTCTCACACTGATGGGATCTGGCTCCATCACATGCTTGATCTTGCTTGCCGAGGGGTTGGTGATCGTCGTCTTCAAGGGAAAGATGCCCTTCAAGCGATTATCATCATCGACGACATAGATATTATAGATTTCGTCCAGGTCCTCGGCCTGCTGGCGCATGGCCTTGATGCAGTCGGGCATCGACATGTTCTCGTTGACGACAATCATCTCGGTGGACATGTAACCACCAGCGGTGTCCTCGTCATATTGCAACAGGTCCACGATGTCGCCCGCCTGTTCCACGTCGTCGATGTGGCTGATGACGTCCTCGCGGTCCTCTTCATCCAACTCCTGGATCACGTCAACGGCATCGTTGGCGTCCATCAGCTCCACCTGCTTGGCGATTTCCTCGTTCGGCATCAGTTCCATCAGGTCGTGGCGCTGGTCCTCGTCGAGTTCCACCAACACGTCGGCCGCCGTCTCATCATCAAGCAACAGCATGATGAAAAGAGCCTCCTGGTCATCCAGGTCGCCTACCAGTTCGGCAATATCAGCAGGATGCAGGTTCTTGATCTGCTCGCGCACCTGTTCCTCGTCTTTCTTGTCAATCAGTTCATTGAGAGTCGATAGATAATCCTCGTTAAACTCTTTCATTGCAGTTTTTAGGGTCTTAGTAATTTTGTAATAATGTTTAGCTATGACGGTGATCGCCCAGGTCACTCCCCGGACAATGCCATCAGGGAACCGATTGAGGCGGCAACTCCATCGCCAACTTCGTCAGAGCAATGAAATCCTCCACACTCAGCCGTTCGGGTCGCTGTCGGAACACATCTCGTTCCATTACCGCAGGATCGGCACCGAAAATCGGTTTCAACGAGCTGCGCAACATCTTGCGCCGCTGACCGAATGAAGCCTTGACGATGCGCTTGAACAATCGTTCATCCACGCCCAGATCGGTAACTTCGTTGCGCGTCAGTCGGATAACACCACTCTTAACCTTAGGGGGCGGATTGAACACGTGCTCATCGACAGTGAACAGGTACTCTATATCATACCACGCCTGCAACAGCACCGACAGGATGCCGTAGGTCTTGCTACCCGGTGGCTCGGCAATGCGCTGTGCTACCTCGCGCTGCAACATGCCGCTGCAGCAGACGACTTGATCGCGATAATCCAGCACCTTGAAGAAAATCTGGGTCGAAATATTGTAGGGGTAATTGCCAATGATGCAGAAGGGGGCATCGCCATAGAGTTTCTTGAGATCCATCTTCAAGAAATCCTCGCCGATGATGCGACCATGCAGCTGGGGATAGGCAACCTCCAGGTAGTCCACGCTCTCGCTGTCGAGTTCCACCACGGTGAGGTCAAGCCCCATATCGATCAAGAACTGGGTGAGCACACCCATGCCTGGTCCCACCTCCAGCACTGGCAAGTGCTTGAAGTCGTCCAGCGTGTGGGCGATGCGCTCAGCGATCGACAAATCGGTCAAGAAATGCTGACCCAGTGACTTTTTTGCTCTAACTTTCCGCATAATTGGCCATTTATTGTTACCTTTGCACGCTCTAATGCGTGCATGACTGCTGCAATTTTATTGCAAAGGTAGCCATTTTTTGGCGTTTTCTTGCATCAGACTGCACATTTTAACTCAACAAAAGAAGAAAAAAGTGAAAAAGGCGATATCCTATCTCGTGAAATATGGCATCCCGCTGGTCATCGGCGTGGGGCTGATGTGGTTCCTCTACAAGAATGTGGACGTGACAAGCATGATGGAAACGCTCAAGACAGACGTCAACTATTGGTGGTTTGCTGCCGTGGCTGTTGTGAGCATCATGAGTCATGTATTCAGGGCATTGCGCTGGCGATTGCAGCTCAAGGCCATCGACGTGAAGCCTTCGTTCAGTGCTGTGCTGAACAGCATCTTTGGGACCTATGCCGTCAACCTGGTATTTCCCCGACTGGGCGAGGTGTGGCGATGTGGCTATATCGCCAACCGCCAGAAGGCATCGGTCACCCAGGTCATGGGGTCGATGGTCGCCGACCGCCTAACCGACACCGTCACCGTGCTGGCGTTGACGCTGATCACTTTCCTGTTGGCACAGAATGCCTTCGGTCAGTTCTTTGACGCCTATCCCGAGATGAAACAGAACTTCATGAACATTGCCAGCGATGCCCGCATCTGGATGGGAACAGTCCTGGTGATTGCTGTCGTGGGATGGCTGCTCATCATGAAGACCGAGAACAAGTTCATCAAGAAGATTCAGCTCATGGCCCGCAACCTATGGGATGGCTTTGCAGGCATTGCACGCATGGAGGGCAAGTGGTGGTTCCTGCTGCTGACCCTGCTCATCTGGGGATGCTATTTCCTGCAGCTGTATCTTGCATGCCAGGCATTCACCTTCACCAGCAACCTATCGGTTCTTGCCGTGCTTGTAGTCTTTGTGCTCAGCAGCATCGGCATGGGCATCCCGACAAACGGTGGTCTCGGTGCTTGGCATGTCGCCACCATCTTCGGCCTGTCGCTCTATGGTGTCGGCGTGTTCAATCCGGGCAACTTCGACCCCCGTGCATCGGCATTTGCCATGCTCGTGTGGGGCTTCCAGCAGGTGCTGATCATTGCCCTGGGCATTTATGCCTTCATCAGCATGTCTATTGACCGCCGCCGCATCGAGACAGGCAAGACCATCGTCGATACCACTAACGACGAGATCAAGCTATAATGACTCAGCCCAAGTATAAACCGATTCCAACTATCAACTTTTCTTACCTATTTCAACAAGACGTTATGAACGATAATTTTGAAGATCACTTTATCGACGACGAGGAGAATGCCGAGGAGTTAAACCAGCCGCATGAGGAGACACCACAGGAGCGAGAGGAGCGTGAAATCAAGGAAGCGACCATCGAGCGACGTGGCAGTTCGCTCAAGATATTGCTGGCTATCGTCGCCGTCGCCATGGCGATGTTCCTGGCTTGGTGGATTTGGCAATACTATTTCCACCCTTACCGCATCAGCCAGGAAAAGGGATGGATCATGAAGGTGAGCAATGAGGGATCGGTGTTCAAGACTGTTGAGGGCGAGATGATCAGCGAGAATTATGTCCAGGATACGCTGCTCGCCATGCACAGCGACTTCCTGTTCTCAATCACCGACGACAGCCTCGTGCGCGATGCGATGAGCTTTGCCGGTGACGGGCAGCGTGTTGTCCTCACCTATAACGAGTACAAGGGTACCGTCCTGTGGCGCGGCAACTCTCGCCACATCGTCACCAAAATCGAGCCCGACACTAACTTCATCAAGCCCAACCCCTACAAGTAACAGCTTAGACATCAACACATCTTTTCATATATATATTGTCCTGAAAAAGGCATGCAGCTACCTGCTGACCTTTTCAGGACAATATATATATTACCTAATTCCAGCACTCGTTCCCAACATCCAAACGCACGATTCTGCCAAAATGTCACATTTTAACACTCCTTGTGTGTCAGTTCCCGAAAAAACGTTGTACCTTTGCAGTCGCAAAAATCAGAAAATACCATCATGCAAGAAGACAAGATACAGCAAAACAAACCAGAACAGGGACAACAGCAAGAACAGGGACAGCAAGCGACACCGATCAAGCCCGATATCCTGGACTATGACGACGTGCGCAAGATGGTGCCCTTCTTTGACGGCAAGCCCAAGCTGGTCAAGTGGCTTTTCCATCTGCTCGATATCGATGATGTGAACTGGATCCACGGCCACAACTGCGGCACGCCAGGAGTACCTTTCTGCACCGGTCTGCTCAATGACCTGAACGCCACCATCACCTTTCACAATGGCGAGGTGCTTGAGCACTTGCCCGAGGGGGCCTTTATCACTGTGACCAACCACCCCTTTGGTGCTCTGGATGGCGTGATGATGATTCACATCATTGGCCAGCACAGGCCCGATTACAAGTTCATGGTCAACATGCTGCTGAGCAAGATTGGCGGCATGATGCCCAATTTCATTACCGTGGATGCCCTCGCCAGCGATGACCCCGCCAAGCGCGCCGTGTCGATGCAAGGCATCAGCGACACGATGAAGCACGTCAAGGCAGGCCACCCGATGGGATTCTTCCCCGCTGGTGCCGTGAGCAAGCTCACGTGGAAGTTGCGCATCGAGGATCGCGACTGGCAACCGGTCATCATGCGACTGATCATGAAACTCAAGGTGCCCGTCATCCCCATCTACATCCACGGGCACAACAGCTGGATTTCGATAGCACTGGGAGTCATCAGCTGGAAATTGCGCACCCTCAGGCTTCCCAGCGAGGTTTTCAGACGCAAGAATTACAACTTCCGCGTCAGCGTGCATGACCCCATCATGCCTGAGCAATATGCACAATACAAAACGCCCGAGGAATTGGGTGTATTCCTGAAAAATGAAACCTATAAAATGAAAAAATGGCAACGATAAACGACAGCACAATCCGCGCTATCAAGCAGCGCTTCGGCATTGTGGGCGAGTCACCCGCACTGATTGCCGCCATCCGCCGCGCCATGCTCGTGGCACCCATCGACCTGAGTGTACTCATCATCGGCGAGAGTGGTTCGGGTAAAGAGTCTTTCCCCAAGATTATCCATGAGAGCAGTCCCCGCAAGCACAAGAAATATATTGCTGTGAACTGCGGTGCTATTCCCGAGGGCACCATCGACAGCGAACTCTTCGGCCATGTCAAGGGCTCATTCACCGGTGCCATTGCCGACCACAAGGGCTACTTTGAAGAGGCTGACGGCGGTGTCATCTTCCTTGATGAGGTGGCCGAGATGCCCATGAGCACCCAGGCCCGACTGCTGCGCGTGCTTGAGAACGGCGAATATCTGCGCGTGGGCGACAGCACCGTGCGCAAGACCAACATCCGCGTCGTGGCAGCGACCAACAAGGATATGCTCCAGGCCGTCAAGGACGGCAAGTTCCGCGAGGACCTGTACTACCGTCTCTCGACAGTACAGATCAACGTACCGCCCCTGCGCGACCGCGGTGATGACATCATCCTGCTGTCCAGGCTCTTCATGCGCAACTTCATCAACGAGAACCGCACCAGCGAAGTCACCCTCACCGAAGACGCCCAACGCCAACTCAAGGCTTACCACTGGCCAGGAAACGTGCGCCAACTCAAGAGCGTCATCGAGCAAGTCGCTCTATTCGAGTCGGGCAACACGGTTGATGCAGCAACGCTGAACATGTACATGCCCAGTAGCCGCGAGACGGCACTGACAGTACAATCACAGCCGAACTATGACTACAACGCCGAGCGTGAGCAACTCTTCACGCTGATCTTGTCCATGCGTGCCGAGATTGAAGCCCTCAAGAAACGCATGGACGGGGCTGGTCCCACCTCACACGTCTCATCTACCGTCCACGAGCTACAGCGCGATACCAATCCCTTGCTTGACTTGGGCACCGGCAATAGCGATATAGACATGACCTCGCCCTACCACAACATGCAGCATCAGCATCAACCTCAAGACTTGGGACGTGTTGACGAGGTTGCAGCCATGGACGTTGAGGGTGAAGCCGTCAAGACGCTCGACGAGACCGAGCGCGAGACTATCGAGAGTGCCCTGCGCCGCAACAATGGCCGCCGCAAGGTCACTGCCCAGGAGCTCAACATCTCGGAGCGCACCCTGTACCGCAAGATCAAACAATATAATCTCGAACGATAGTGAAACGCCTGTTCGTCATATTGACCCTCGCCGTCGCTACCATAGCATGGCAAGCGTGCATCCCCCGATACACGCTCAATGGAGCATCCATCGACTATAATGTCTATAAGACGATCTCCTTTGGTGAGTTTCCCATTCGGGCTGCACTGGTTTATCCTCCACTGCAATCGATGTTTGAAAACCGCATGACCGACATGATTGCTCAGCAGACCCGACTGCGCGTTATTGATGGCCGCAATGCCGACCTGCACATGGAGGGCGAAATTACCAACTACCAGTTATCGCCTCAAGCCGTCGGTGAGGATGCCTATGCCAGCCAGACCCGACTGACAATCAGCGTCAAGGTGAAATATGTCGATAACAAGAATCAGGCACTAAGCAAGGACCTGAGTTTCAGTGCCTATCGGGATTTCTCAAGCAGTGAATTACTGGTAGATGTACAGGACGAGTTGTGTAACCAGATCTGCAAAGACCTGAGCGACCTGATCTTTAACGCCACCCTTGGCGACTGGTAAGGTGACAAGCAGTGATTGGCACAATAATTGACTATCAACTGACAGTGCAACGACAAGACTGACGCATGGCGACAACAATGACATGGACCGAGAAGCTTAAAGACCTTGCCGACGGCAATGCTGGTGAGGTGACCGGGCAGTGGCTGGCAGATATGGAGCAAGCCGCCCCCTACTGTGTCCTGCCCGCATTGCTGTATCTCAAGGAGAACGGTGTCAAGGGCAACGAGGACATGCTGGACCGACTCGCCATCACCTTCCCTGACAGGCAGGCACTGGCACACATCCTTAGCCAGGATGCCGACTTTCTCAACACCTTCTATCCCGCCGAGGACAAGCCGCAAACTCCCGACACAGTCACCACAATCGACCGTTTCCTGGAGAATTATGGCAAGACGAGTCCCAGCGAGGTAGAGGCGATCAGCCGCGCCATCTTCAATCCTCAACCCGACTATGCCGATGTGCTTGCCGCCCAAGAGCAGCAGGAAGCCAGCGGCAAGCCTATAGAGAGTGGAGACTCACAGGATGCTCTCATCAACCAGTTCATTGCCGAGCAGATGCAGCTGGGAGAACAGGCGGCACAGACACCCATCACCAACCCCATGGGCGAGCAGGAAAAAGCCGAAATCGCTGACGAAGCCATCAACGATGCGACCCAAATGGATGATTCCATGCTCAGTGAAAGTCTTGCCAAGATGTACATCGCCAGACACAAATATTCACAGGCTCTTGAAATAATTCAGCGATTAAGTTTGAATTATCCAGAAAAAAGTATTTACTTTGCAGACCAAATTCGGTTTTTGACCAAATTGGTCTTAAATGAGACACTAAAAGACAAAAAATAAGAAAAAATGTACACTATTTTAGCAATTCTGATCGTGATTGCATCGATTCTGTTGATCGGTGTTATCCTTATTCAAAAATCTAAAGGTGGCGGTCTTGCTGCCAACGTGAACAACTATAACCAGTTCATGGGCGTCCGCAAGACTACCGATTTTATTGAGAAAGCTACTTGGATTCTGGCCGGCTTCATCTGCGTTGCAAGCATTGCTTCAGCGTTTGTGACCTCCCCCAGCATCATTGAGGGTGCTCCCCAGATCAAGAAGTTACCCACCAGCGAGACCCAGGCTCCCAACTTCGGCACTCAGGCCGAGGAGGCTCCTGCCGCCGCTGCAGCAGCTCCCGAATCCAAGGGAAATGTTACGGTTCCTGCTAAGGAAAGTGCCCCCGCACCTGCCCAAGAGGAGAAGAAGTAACCTGACATCGCATCTGTAAACCAACTTTTAGGATGCGGTATGTCGTATCCGCATCACAGCGGAACAAGACATACCGCATCTTTATTATTGTCACACTATGAAAATGACGTTACTTTACATCTTGCTGGCTGCACTCATGACAGCTTGTGGCAACTCAGGAAGTGTCTCCAGCACCAGTGCCAACGACACAACCACAACAGCGACAACGGCTGTCGATAGAGCACAGTTCGACGGCAATGCCGCCCTGGACCTGGCGCAACAACAATGTGCATTCGGACCGCGCGTACCAGGTACTGCCGCCCACGCCAAGTGTGCCGACTGGCTCACCGCGACCCTTCAAGGTTGCTGTGACACAGTCATGGTACAGACGGGAACCGTCCAGACTGCCAAGTCGGGCTCATTAGGCATCAAGAACATCATCGGCGTCATCAACCCCGAAGCCAGCCAGCGACTGCTGTTGCTTGCCCACTGGGACACCCGCCCCTGGGCTGACAATGACCCCGATGTCGCCAACCACAACAAGCCTGTGATGGGAGCCAACGATGGTGCCAGCGGTGTGGCTGTGCTGCTCCAACTGGCACGCCAGCTCAAGCAATCAGGCACCTCGCTGGGCATTGACATCGTGCTTGTTGATGCCGAGGACATGGGTATAAACGACAACGAGGAGTCTTGGGGACTGGGCGCACAGTACTGGGCTGAGCATCCTCACACATCGGGCTATAAGCCCTTGTTCGGCATCCTGCTCGACATGGTGGGTTCCAGCGACGCCACCTTTACCCGCGAGTATTACTCGACACAATATGCAGGCGGCTTTGTTGACCTCGTGTGGAACTGTGCTGCCGGCAACCACTTCATGAACGTGCAGGGCGGTGCTGTCACCGACGACCACATCTTTGTCAACCGCGCCGGCATACCGTGTGTTGATATCATCGACATGCGCAGCGATAGCGAAACGGGCTTCTGCCCCGAGTGGCACACCATCCACGACACGATGGACGCCATCAATCCCGCCACCCTTGCCGAGGTCGGTCAGACCTTGCTCAACGTCATTGCCGAGCTCGAGAAGTAATCCGCCTCCCTTATTCAAAACAAGAGGCAGTGTCATCATTTATTCACTTGTCTTTAATCGGCCTGACGGCCGAGAATATTGCAAGCAGAAAAATGATGACACACCCTCTTGCTTTCTCTAATGGTTTAAGGTTTAGTGTGAAGCCAGAAGGATGCTGATCAAGGTTGTCACGTCAGCGATGTTAACACGCCCGTCGGCATCCACATCAGAGCAGATGGGGCAGCACGAGTCGGCATTACCCAACAGATAGCTGATGACAGTGGTCACATCCGAGATGCTGACACGGCCATCGTGATCCACGTCACCTTGCTCATAGTTGTGGTAATTCTCCAGAATATAATGGATGCCTGCCAGTGCATCGATCTTACCATTACCGAAGTGGGTGGCATTGGTTCCATCGGTCACCCATGAGTCGCAGATGGCGGTCTCCTTCATGATATTCTTCATCTCGCTGAGAGTAAACTGCTTGCCACACTCGGCACCGACCTGCATCCACAGGGCAATGATGCCGGCAACCATCGGTGTACACATCGAGGTGCCCGACATCCTGCCGTAAGGATATGACGGATTGTTGATCACCATCTCATCGTAGTCATCACCGTGATTCACATTGTGATTAAAGGCCGAGATAATGTCCTCGCCGGGAGCTGTGATCCAGGGGTGCATAGTGCCCAAGGGACCCATGCCCTCCAGCGCATAGCAGGAGAAGTCCGAGATGTCGCCCACGCTGTTGCTGTCCTCACGCGTGCGGCTGACGTAGGAGCCTACCGAGATCACCTGCGGGTAGCAGGCATTGGCCATGACGCTCATGTCATCGGTGCCCAAGGTCCAAGTGTGACCCTCGGTAACAAGGTGGTTGTCAAAGAAGGTGTAAATGCCACATGACCACATGTCGATGACGTCGGAGCTACCGCCGATGGGATAGACCTCAACAGCAAGAGTGAAGGTCGGGCTCTTCAGACCATTGGGGGCATAAAGTAGCACCTGACGGCGATTGTTGGCTGTCATGTAATCATAGTTGATGCGCACCTGGGCCTTGCCTTCGCCACCGTTGCCAGTGAAGTAATCATCGACCTGAAGCGTCTTGTTCCCGCCGGCAGACGTGAAGCTATAGCTGTCCACGAGTTCACCGGTTTCCTTGTCAAGCACGAGAATATTCACACCGATGCCTGTAGCGTCAGTCGCACGGGTAAAGGCATCGGCTATATACTCTCCCTTGTAATACTGCCAACCAGCATCATAGACAATGGGAGCAGAGCACACGATGGTTCCGAGGGGTGACTCGGCAGAGGCTCTGCCCGAAACATAGACTCCTCCTGGTGCACCACAGCTGTGGCCCGCATTGTTGCCCGTTGCAAAGACACAGATGCGGTTAGGGTGATCCTCGCCGAAGAGCTGAGCAATCACCTCGGCCTGGGTACCGCCACCGTCACGGTTATAGACAAAGTCCCCATAGCTGTTGCTGACGACCAGGGGCTTGCCCACACTGTCGGCATAGTCACACATGCGACGGAAGGCATTGGCAATCTGAGCAGCTCCCATGCCCTTGATTCCGCACAGGAACAGTTCAGCACCGGGTGCCATGCCGCCATAGGTAGCACTGGCATGGTCATCGGTCACGGTAATGTCGGTGCCGTTGACAATCACACTGGAACCTCCAGCGATCGAACTGGTGTGCGAGCCATGGTCGGTATTGGTGACGCCGTCGTTGGGCAGAGGTCCCGTGCCGTAGTAATTAATGGCTTTTCCATTATAGACGTATGCACGCTTGAAACGGGGATTGCCGTCCTTGTCCTTGAAGGCGATGTGCTCATAGTCGATACCGCGGTCGATGACACCCAGGATGACGCCTCGACCGTCATACCCCTTGGGCAGGCCTGCGGCAAGGGCTGCCGAACGGTTGAGCACGTCATTGACGTTGGTCACCTTGCGGGCCTCGTCGGTCGCCAACTGCATGACAGGAGATACTTCAATCCTGTTCACGCCCTCGATGGCGGCAATCTCGCGGATTTTGTCCACAGGCAGCAGTGCCGTGAGCAGTCCGTTCTTGAAGCGGCTCTCGACAATAACGCCCAGGTCCTCCATCTTGCCGATGGCCTCGCTGCCTGCCACGCGGACAAACGACGAGATATACACCTTGCCATCAATCGTGTCAGGGGCGACATAAGGACGTTCAACGGGCTTGAGCATCGCTGCCTGGCCCTGAGCATTCATCCGCATTGCGGGAGTGTTGTCAAAGCTCAAGTCACCCTGCATCTCGTCAAGAAACATCTGGGTCGTGATTGACAATTTACTGATGTCCTGCGCAACACCGCTTCGAGCCACGGCATGGGCTGACCATGAGAAGGCAAAAGCAAGAGTGGACACTAATATACACCACTTGGTAATCAGTTTCATAAAAAATAAGGCTTAAATTAAGTTAATAGTTTGTTTTATAGTGCACAAAGGTACAATACCTTTTCCAATGCTCCAACATTCTTTATCACCTTTTTGATTAAAGATTAGGTCATTATCATTCAAATCACTAACTTTGCAGCAGTTTGTGATGCTCTTGCACCGTTCAGTACCAAAGCGGGCGAGTGCTCTATTATTGTCATTTTACAATCAATATCATAACAACAACAATGAAGAAAGAAAGGATTTTACTCATGAGCGCATTGATTGCAGCATCGGCTGTAACGACACAGGCTCGCATCAACTATCCCGACACACGTCGCGTGGATAGCGTGGACACTTACTTCGGCACCCAGGTGCCCGACCCGTATCGCTGGCTCGAAGATGACCGCAGTGCCGAGACCGAAGCATGGGTCAACGCCCAGAACAAGGTGACCCAGAATTACTTGTCCAAGATTTCCTTCCGCAAGGATGTGAAGAAACGCATCACCGAACTCGCCAACTACGAGAAGATGTCGGCACCCTTCAAGGTAAAGGACAAATTCTACTTCTACAAGAACAACGGCTTGCAGAACCAGAGTGTCCTCTACGAGTATGACCAGAACGGCAATCACAAGATGGTGCTCGATCCCAACACGCTGAGCGATGACGGTACCGTGGCATTGCAGTCGATTGATTTTTCCAACGATGGCCGCTACCTGGCCTACGTCATCACCCGTAACGGCAGCGACTGGAACGAGATCTACGTGAAGGACCTCAAGGAAGACCGTGTGCTTGACGACCACATCGTGTGGGCCAAGTTCACCGACGCCCAGTGGCTGGGCGACGGCTTCTTCTACAGCGGCTATGACGCCCCCGAGGATGCCAAGTCGTCCAAGAACGAGTTCCAGAAGGTGTATTACCACAAGCTGGGCACACCCCAAAGCGAAGACTACATCGAGTATCAGGACAAGAGTGAGCCCCTGCACTTCCATCAGGTGAGCGTCAGCGATGACGAGCGTTACGTCTTCCTGTGGAAGAGCGATGCCGAGGGTAACGACATCTATGTCAAGGACCTCAAGGACCGCAACCCGCACTATGTGCAACTGATCGGCGGCATGAAATATGAGCGCGGTGTCATCGGTGTGGACAACGGCAAGATCTATGTCACCACCAACGAGGATGCCCCCAAGGGCAAGATCATCACCTATGACGCCGAGCACCTCTCACCTGCAACCCGTGCCGAGTTCATTCCCGAGCAGGAGTCAGTACTCACTGGTGCAGCGATGGCCGACCACAAGTTCATTCTCACCTATGACAAGGATGCTTCGAGCCACCCCTACCTCTATGACCTGAACGGCAAGCTCATCCGCGAGATCGAGCTGCCCACCTACGGATCCGTAGGCTTCAGCTGCAAGAAGAACGCCAAGGAGGTCTTCTATAGCTTCACCAGCTACACCTTCCCAGGGGCGATCTACAAGTATGATCTGGAGACAGGCAAGAGCGATCTCTTCTTCCAACCCAAGGTAAACCTCAAGAGCGACGACTATGTCACCGAGCAGGTATTCTTCAACAGCAAGGATGGTGCCCGCATACCCATGTTCCTGGTCTATAAGAAAGGCTTGAAGCGTGACGGCCAGCGTCCCACCTTCCTCTATGGCTACGGTGGCTTCAACGTGAGCCTCAATCCCGGCTTCACCTATACCCGCACCCTGTTCGCCATGCTTGACTGCGGCGGCATCTGCGCATACGTCAACCTGCGCGGTGGTGGCGAGTACGGCGAGGAGTGGCACCAGGCAGGCACCAAGATGAACAAGCAGAACGTGTTTGACGACTTCATCGCAGCCGCCGAGTGGCTCATCAGTAACCAGTACACCAATCCCAAGAAGCTCGCTTGCAACGGTGCCAGCAACGGTGGCCTGCTCGTGGGTGCAGTGGTCAACCAGCGTCCCGACCTGTTTGCAGCAGCAGTGCCCCAGGTGGGCGTGATGGACATGCTGCGCTACCACGAGTTCACCATCGGCTGGAACTGGGCTCCTGACTATGGTCGCAGCGATGACAGCCCCGAGATGTTCCGCTACCTGCGCGACTACTCCCCCCTGCACAACATCAAGAACGACGGCACCCCCTACCCTGCCATCATGGTCACCACCGGTGACCACGATGACCGCGTGGTGCCCGCCCACAGCTTCAAGTATGCTGCCCAGCTGCAGTACTGTAACACTGGCAATCAGCCCAAGCTCATCCGCATCGACAGCAAGGCTGGCCACGGTCACAGCAAGCCCATCAGCAAGATCATCGATGAATATACCGACATCCAGTCCTTCATCATGTACAACCTGGGCGTCAAGTACAAGTACAAGAAGTAAACCCAAATAATTACAAGAGTGTCAAGGAGGCAGGTTCCAGTACCCGTCTCCTTGCTCTTTTTAAGGTCTCTGAAGTTCTTAAAGACA
>Ga0247611_10004477_pt1 | contig 19324 bp, 15 predicted proteins | sample 177DNAGHGhighgp2_FD_192422 | JGI IMG/M metagenome (GOLD analysis project Ga0247611, IMG submission 192422) | Sheep rumen microbial communities from Palmerston North, Manawatu-Wanganui, New Zealand - 1770 DNA GHGhigh gp2 | ecosystem: Host-associated > Mammals > Digestive system > Stomach > Rumen...
CGGCACCGCCGTAGTCGCGCAGTGTGATGCCCGGCAGACGGTGCAGGGCATCGGCCATGTCGACAACGCCCTGAACCTGCATGTCGTGACGGTCGAGCACGTGCATCGGGGCCGTGCTCTTCAGTGCGTGGCTGTGACGGGACTCCGTCACGGTCACCTCACGCAGCGTGTCGTTCAGCGTCGTCTGTGCCGTCAGTTCCAGCGAACCGGCAGCCAGTAGCCAACAGCCAATAGCTAATGTGCTTCTTTTCTTCATCTTTTCCGCTGCGCCAGCTCCTGGGCGCGCGTACATTTAAATGGTAGCAGGCTTGACCTTCGGTCGGGGCTCTTGCCTTTGGCAGGCTTGACGCTTCGCGTCGAGCCCTCCCTGCACTCGGCAATGCTGAAGCGAGCTTCGCATTGCTCTCGTTTGGTAGGTCTTCTGACTTTCCCCAGTCTGCTTTACCTTCCCGACGACTTCAATTCTTCAATTTTACAATTCTTTAATTTTTCTTCGTCAGTGGCGTTATACAAGCAGACTCTTCAAAGGGGGATTACAGCTGCAGGAACAGTTCCGGACTCTCACCGGATTCCCTTTCATCACAGTGCCACGCGGACACCGGATTGCCGAATACATAAATTGCGCTGCAAAGATAGTGCAAATCGCGCAAAACACAAAATAAATCGCGATTTTTTTATTTCCGGGACGCAACGGTCATCACCGGAAGGTAGTGCAGGCGGCCCTTGCCATGATAGTCCACGGACTTCTGTTTCTGCAGATACGTCATAATCATGTCGGAGGTGGTCTTCTCGAGCACCTCGAGCTCTGCGGGAACGTATTTCTTGGCCGTGGCAATGACATAGGTGTTCGTCACAATGCGGTAGGTCTTGTTCTTGTCGAAACGCTTGCCGTCAGCACTCTGGAGGGTCACTCCGAGAATCTGCGACGGGTCGTCCTGGTCCACCCGTATCTTGGCACTCATACCGCCAAGATGGGGGAAGTGGTAGACGTTCATGTTGCCATACTCGATGATGAACTTCTCCAGCATGTCGCCCTTCATGGTCATCATAACGGCATTGTTGCCGAAGGGGTCAATCTCCAGGGCGTCGTGAACGGTGATGTCGCCGGCAGGCAGTCTTCTGACACGGACGCCGCGATAGTTCATGATGGCCACGTCGGCACCCGTCTCGCTCATCATGGCGTCGCACACCATCGTGCCCACCTCGTTGCGCATCTGGAACGGTGTCTCGGCACGGGCCAGCACACGCTTGAAGTAAGGATTCTCATTGAAGGTCTTCACCATGGACTCGACCAGCTTGTTTTTCTGCTTGAGGGAGCTGACCATGACGTAGTCGGCAGACTTGCTGACCACACGTCCGCTGTCGACGACAAGCGTGATGTGGGTGGCCTGGCTCAGCGTGTTGCGGTTATGGGTGATGAGCACACCGTTGTGCAGCGGCTCCTCCTCTGACAGCTGACGGTGTGAGTGGCCGCCGACAATCAGGTCAAGCCAAGGACACTGCTCCGCCAGCTTGATGTCGTCAGTATAACCGACGTGAGACAGCAGGATGGTGACGTCGCACTCGTTGCTGAGCCACTTGTAACGGGGAATGACGTCGAAAGGCGACTCGAACTGGATTCCGCGCAGGAAGTCGGGATGTGTGTCCGGCGTTCCCTTGGAAGGGGTAATCTGTACGGCACCAATGATGCCCACCTTCACGCCATCGACATCGAACAGCTTGTAGGGCTGCGTGCGGATGTTGGTCGACTTGGCAGCCGTCATGTTGGCGCAGAGGTAGGGGAAGGTTGACAGCGGGCAGAGTGGTGCCAGCGAATTGGCGTCGAACTCATGATTGCCCACGGCAGAGGCGTTGAAGCCTATCTGGTTCATCAGGGCCACCATGGGGTAACCCGGTATTTCGTAAGAGTCGTTGATGGGATTGCCCGTACGGTTGTCGCCTGCCGACAAAACCAGCAGGTCGGGGTAGAGCGTGCGCAGTGAGTCGGCAATATAGGCGAGCTTGGGCATCGCTTCCATGGCCGAGTGTATATCGTTGACTGCCAGTATATGAACTTCACGTCGCTGCGCCGGCAACACTATCGTCAGCAGCAGTGTCAGAAGTGTAAGAATGAGTCTTTTCAACATGTCTCTTTTAGTTTCGGGCTGCAAAGGTACGAAAAAAATCGGAAAAAACACTCATCTTGCCTAAAATAATTGTATTATTGGCACTGGAGTCTGTTTTCTTAATCTTATTGTTTGTTAACGTGTCTATAGAAGTTGCTATAAAATGTTAATTAATTGACGTCGGGTGATAAAGTCTGTAATTATTTCTTAACTTTGTAGCCATTATATGTGTGGATTAACCTAAAACAGTATTGGTAACTCTTAATAAATTATCGTTCATGAAAAAACTATTTATCCTTGTTGCTGTCGTGGCAACAGTATCGCTCTATTCCTGTAAGGATGGTGCGAAGACTGGTGAAGCTGTCGCTTTGACAGATTCTACAATCGTTGATGAACCCCTGGTCAATCAGGAAGTTGAGGACATGGTAGCCCTCATTAACAATGTGGCTGGTGTCTTGGACTCCATCCAAGTACAGGAGAAGATGCTCTTCAAGGAGCAGGAGGGTGACTCGAAGGAGCAGGTGCTGGAGCGTCTGTCGGCCTTCAAGGACTTGCTGGCTCGCAAGCAGGCACAGATTAACCAGTTGTCGGGTGCCAACAAGTCGAACAAGCTGGCTGTCGCCAACCTGCAGAAGATGGTGGACTTTCTGAATCAGCAGCTGGAGGAAAAGACTGCTCGTATTGCAACACTTGAGGAACTGGTGGAAAAGAAAGATATCAGCATATCTGCATTGCGCTATGATGTGAGCCTTCTGTCGGAAGAATCGAAATATCTTCAGGATCAGAACTACGAGCAGGACAAGCAGTTGAATGCTGTGTACTATATCGTGGCAGAGAAGAAGGAACTGAAGGAACTGGGTCTGCTGGAAGGTGGTGCTCTTGCCAAGAAGCGTGCCAACTATGCTAATATTGACCAGTCGAAGTTCACCAAGAAGGATATGCGTGGCCTTGAGACCCTCGTTATCGAGTCGAAGTCGCCGAAGCTCATCACGGCTAAGCCCGAATCGAGCTATGAGCTGACGAAGAACGACGATGGTACAACAACGCTGAAGATTACCGATGCCAAGGCATTCTGGGAGGCTTCTCCTTATCTGATTATCCAGAAGTAAAAACAATTCTATAACCCGATTTATAACTTAAAGTATTCTAACTATGAAAAGATTTTTATTATTTATTGTACTTGCTGTAGCAAGTTTTACTATTAGTTCTGCACAGGATAAGGATCCAGATAAGTACTATATCCGAAATTCTGTCTATATGATGAAATTGAACGAAACTGCGTCAAATCCAGACTATGCTGAGGCTTTCAAGATTATGAGCGCTACGTTTGATACGATTAACTTTGCAAGGAATTATGAGCGTTATAATGATTTTTCTCTGAAGAATCGTCTTATCGAATTCTCGAAACTGCCTACAGTGACGCAGGCTGAGGTGGACGCCGTTGGTAAGGAGACGAAGCTTGAGCAGATTACAAATCAAGTGCTTAGGGAACAGGGATTTAAAAACTCGCTTAGCGAATATGAATACGCAGCCCGTCTTCTGAAGTATTTTGAACAAAATAAGTTTGCTCATAAGTTGATTGCTAAGTGGCATAATGAACCTAATGCCGCTGAGGGTGCTATTACATGGCCTAATCAAATTCCTGTTATTGCGGATTTGGGGTTAAAAGGTCTAAGTGATGATGCTAAGCAGAATCTTGGTGAGAATATTCAAGGTGTTGCAGGTAATTCTGAGAATAAACTATTATCTAATTCCTATGTATGTGTTAATCGCTATGGCTATATGGATGCCAAGGAGGTAATCGCTATTACAAGTGCTCTACTGCAGGCGACTCTCGGTGATAATGCATTGGCTAAAATAGCAATTCAAAAAGGTACCGAATTGGCAGCTAAAAAGGTTAAAGGATACTTCGTTCGTGCTAATGCTTACCTTTTTAAACTTAATTGGAACGAGGACTTATACAATAAGTTTTATACCAATTATTGGAACAGCAATCAGAAGGACTTCATGAATGATAATGACTTTAAACTAGTATATGTCGGCAAGTCATCGAAGCGTGCTCCTGCTGCCATGTCGCTGAAAAGCTCTACCTCTCTTGATAAGCTGATTGCCCGTGCTACTGTTCGTGGCACAGATGCCGCTTTTGCTGCTCTGCAGCGCGACCATGAGGATTTCCGTCCGATGACCTCCCTGCATGTCGAAGATGGTAAGCTCGTGGCTTATATCGGCATGAAAGAAGGCGTACAGGCTGGTGACAAGTTCAATGTCTATGAGGCTGTCCAGTCGAAGGACGATCCCAATGCTATTGATTGGAAGGAAATCGGCACGATAAAGGCTGGTAAGGAGATTTGGGACAATCGTGATGGTGCTGGTGAGCAGCTGGAGGGCCAGGCCACCGATAAGGACGATGACGAGAAGGCTTCGGCTGTTCCTTACACCGTATTCAGCGGCAAGCCCGGCAAGATGGGCGAGGGCTGCATGATTCGCTTAGCAAAGTAAATAACCAATAACAATTAAAAAGTATGAAGAAAATTCTGTTAATGATTGCTGCTGCCCTGATGATTGGCGGTACGGCAATGGCTAAGGACGATGTTCCTGACTATGACTATGAGTTGTCGCTAGTTAAAGAGAATGTAGCATCAACAAGTGGTTATAAGGTATTTAAAGTATGGAGTTTTGGTAAGAAGAAGGAGATTCTTACTCAGGAGATTTGCATGCGCAATGCTATTCATGGCCTGCTCTTCAAGGGGCTTGCTGCTGGTGACGTTGGCAATCAAGGTAATGTGCCAGCACTGGTTCCTGCTGGTTATAATAGTCATAAAGAATATTTTGATTCTTTTTTTGGTAATGGCGAGTTTAAGCAGTTTATTAGTGCTACTAGTCGCGGCCAGCAAGCAGGTGATGTGATTAAGATGGGAAAGAAGTATAAGGTTGGTTTATTGGTGCAGGTAAACTACAATGCATTGCGTTCACGCCTTGAAGCTGATCGTATCATCGAAGGCATTACTGATATTTTTAAAAGATAATAAACTCAATAAGATTTGAAAAATGAAAATGAAAAAGATATTTGCATCAATTCTGATGCTCTGCTCGGTTAATGCCGTATCATTTGCACAGACGGCAGACATTCCTACTATCATAGTATTCCCTGAGAACAGATGGATGATAGAATATGGCTTTGCAAGTGAAATTGACGATGATGGTAAAACGAAAGTTCTACCTGATTATGATAAGGCCTTCAATAACAATGCAGAAATAGCAGATGCCATTACTGCTGTACAGGATGTGTTTGAGGAACGCGGCTTTAAGCATAAGGATTTACAGAACCTGCTCAAGGGTATGGATAAAGAGCGTGCTGTTCAGATGGCTAGCCGCAAAAAGGCGGAGGTTGGCTTGATGGAGGAACTGCTTCAGCAGGCAAATCCAGATATCCGTGTTGACCTTGATTTTACGGTAAAGTCGTTTGGCCCTCGTAAGAGTGTGGAATTCAAACTGAAGGCAGTAGATGCTTATAACTATGAGCAGGTTGCTAGTTGTCAGGGAGTTTCCGAACCTTCAATGGAACCCCTGTCTTTGGCTCTTCGTAAAATCGTTGCAGGCAAAAGTGAGGAGTTTTGTGAAAAGATTAAGAAGCATTTCTTGGATCTTCGCAACAATGGCCGAAAGATAACAATTATATTTCGTGCTGGAGAGGGTGTAGATATTGACTTTATGAATGATGAAGTCGGCTCTACTGGCGATGTGTACAGTGACTATCTGCTTGATTGGTTGCAGGGACATGCAGTGAATAACGCAGCTACAGCTGGACGCCAGACAGAGGTGTTGTGCGAGTTTGAGAGTGTTCGTATTCCATTCTTCGATGAAAGAAATCGTCCAAACAATGCAACTCGTTGGGCTCGTGGTATGATAAAGCAGTTCTCTGCTGACACAGGAATTAAAGCCAAAGTTGGTACCGGTGGCGGTATGGGACTCGTGAATATTTATGTCGGTGTGGAGTAATTTTATTCACCAAAACAGCTTATTATTATGAAAAAGTTTTTTTTAGCAGTGGCTTTTGCATTATCGTTTGTTCCGTCACAGGCTCAGATAATGTTGTCACCAATAATTGATTCAACAATCAATGGCTTGACTGAGAATAATGTGACCATCGCTGAGGGACGTCTGCGTAATGTTATCTCGTCGCTCGGTATGGAGAGTGGCTATGGTGGCCGTTTCGTGCTGGCCTGTAAGGTGGCTGCCCTGCAGCGTGAGGTCTCTGGCACCAAGCTGATTCAGCACCTAGAGATTACATTTGCCGTTGGTGATAATATGGCCAATGCCTGCTTCGGCTCTACAAGTGTTGAAGTGTATGGAATTGGTAGCAGTGAAGGTCAGGCAATGACCTCAGCCCTGAAGAATATCAAATCGACACCGCAGCTGAAGAAGATTGTCGCTGAGGCTAAGCAGCGCATCATCGACTACTATGAGAAGAATGGTCCTGCCATCATCAAGAAGGCTCAGGGACTGGTGACCGCCCAGCAGTGGGAGGAGGCTCTTTACGAGCTCACCGCTATTCCCGAGGAGTGCTCTTGCTATCCGCAGGCACTGTCAATGATGGAGAAAGTCTATGCTGCTCACCTGAACCACGACGCTGCCCAGATTCTGGCACAGGCTCAGGCTATGTGGTCAGCCGATCCTAATCCCGGCGCTACCGCTCAGCAGGCTATGCAGCTGCTCGGTCAGATCAACACCAGTGCAGCTTGCTATCCGCAGGCTCAGGCTCTGATGAAGAAGATTGAGGCTCGCGTGAAGAATGTGACCGACCGTGAGTATGCTGACGCCAAGGCTATGGAGAAGGCTCGCCTGAACGCTGCTACGGCTGTAGCTAAGGCTCGTATCAGCGCTTGCCGCGACGTGGCTGTTGCCTATGCTCGCCGTAAGGTTGTTGTTCGTAACTACTACCGCACTTGGTGGTAAAACCGCTCTATATGCAGGTAGTTCTGCATGTTGTATTTATAACCTGTCCGCCATTGGGCAACATATCTTAGTGTGAATAGTTATAAGTCCCAGTGACGGCAGGTTTTTGTTTAATCCTTATAATGTCTGATATAATGAAAAAGTTATTTGTTTTATTTGTTTTGCTTTGCTCTTTGAATAGTGATTTAATGGCTCAAGAAACCTTATTGCCAACTATTATGGTCTATCCTAGTGATGTGTGGATGAAGACAAATAATTATGTAATTGAGGTTGAATCTGATGGTATCAAACATACAATTCCAAAATATGGAGAGATGTTCGAAAAAGAGCGAGATATGTGTGAAATCATTCAGTGTGTTCAGCATTTCTTTTCTGAGATAGGCTTTCCTTGTGTAGATTTGAAAAGCTATATCGAAACAATTAAAGAAAATGAAGCAGTGAGCATATTTGATGAAATGGATATCCGAATCGATATTGATTATACTGTGAAAAATGTGGGACCACGTAAAGATGTCCGCTTGAAACTGACCGCAATAGAATATTCTAACAGCGAACTAGTTGCAAGTTGTATTTATGATGTGAATCTGACAGCAGATCCGCTATCTCTCGCATTGCGGAAGGCTTTTGCTTCCCAAAGTCATGATTTCTATGACCAAATAATGCGGTACTATAGTGATATGCGCGAAAATGGGCGCAAGATAACTGTTAGTATCAGTTCTGGATTTGTGGATGTAGATTTCCTAAACGATGAGGTGGGAGCAACCGGTGATACCTACGATGATTACTTTTATAACCTTATTAGAAAGAATTCGCTTAATAAATATGTTTCAAAGGGGAGGCAAGATTCGAAACATTGTGAGTATGTGAAAGTACGTATTCCTTATTTTGGTGAAAATGGCGAAGTTCTGGAGTTAAATAAATGGGCGAGGAATATTATGAAGACCTTCAAGATGGATGCCGGAATGAGAATAAAAAGAACAGATGGCTACGGGAAGTGGAAACTGAGACTCTTGCTTGATGATTTATAATTAAAGATGGTTAGGATTCTGAAATTAATTCTATTATTTCTGTCTGTCACTGGTCTCTCTCATGCAGAGAACAACCCGCCAGTGACGACAGGATTAATTGCTAAGTATATAGTTTGTGCAACATCAGTCGATAGCGTTGAGACTGACAGTATAGGAACCTCTTTCATCCAGTTTCGTTTGAGGGCGGGTGAAGGAGCTGTTTATGTATATCATTTGGATGGCCGTGAGCCGGTGTGTGGGAAGGTTGAATCTTACAACGAAACCGCCACAGAACGACAATATGTGTTAGGATGCTTCTTTAATGGTTGCTATCATGCCACGTTGCGTGTTGTCGATATGCCCGACTGCGATAATTTGAAAGCCGCAGTCATGTATTACACCAATAAGTCGGAAGACCCCGACACCACATATCTTCAGTATGTATTGATGACGGAGATGTAGGGCAACATCTCTGTTTTTTTTGTTTCTTACTTGCAGGGTTACGAAAAAATATGTAACTTTGCCAAAAATATTATTTGAAATGATTCTGCGATGATAGAGACTCTGTGTATATTCTTAGGCCTGGCCATTGGGGCTGCCGTCACCTATTTTATATTAAATGCCCGTCTGACCGAGTTGCGTGTCAAGGACGAGACGAAGGGGCGTGAGTTGGAACTCTTGCGCCAGCAGCATGCTGCCGAGACCGACTTGCGCCAGCAGCAGTTCAACGAACAGCTTTCGCTGCGGCAGCAGCAGTTCGACGAGCAGCAGTCTCTTCGTCAGCAGCAGTTTGACGAACAGCTGAATGTTGTGCGTGAGCAGTTTCAGAACTTGGCGACGACGGTGCTCTCGAAGACCAGTGACCAGCTGCGTCAGCAGAACCGTGAGGCGATGGAACATGTCACGAAGCCCATTAGCGACAACTTTGCTGAGCTTCAGAAAGCCATTCAGGAGAGCGACCGCGAGTCGGCCAAGACGGCAGCTTCGCTGACAGAGCGTCTGCGCCAGTTGGGTGAGCAGACGGAGAAAATGGGCCAGACGGCTACGCGTCTGACGAACGCCCTGCGTGGTGACTCCAAACAGGCTGGTGACTGGGGCGAGCTGGTGCTCCAGGATCTGCTTGACTCCCAAGGCTTCAAGCGCGGTTTCGACTACGATGTGCAGGACACACTGACCGACCAAGACGGATTCATCGTACGCAATGAGGATACAGGACGGGCCATGCGTCCGGATGTGGTGCTACACTATCCCGGCAATCAGGATGTGGTCATCGATGCCAAGGTGAGCATCAAGGCTTACTACGACTATGTCAACGAACCCAACGAGGCCGTAAAACTGCAGATGCTCGACCGCCATGTGCAGAGCGTCCGCTCCCACGTGAAGGAACTGGCCACCAAGGACTATAGCCGATATATCCAACAGCCTCGGACGGCCATTGACTTCGTCATTATGTACGTGCCCAACGAGGCTGCCCTGCAGGTGGCACTGGCCCGCGACCCCAAATTGTGGACAGATGCTTTCGACAAGAAGGTGTTTATCTCAAGCACGCAGAATCTTTTCGCCATCCTTCGCATGATTCAGATAGCATGGCGCCAGCACAACCAGACGGAGAACCAGAAGAAGATTGTGGGGCTAGCCGAGCAGCTCGTTTCGCGCATTGGCCTCTTTGCCGAGCGTACACAGAAAATCGGCCGGGACATTGAGGCTCTGAGTGCCGACTTCACCGATATGCAGAAGTCTGTCGACGGTACGCGTGGCATCCTCCAGAAAGCCAACGAGATGAAGAAGCTGGGAATCAAGGAGGATGTGAAGCACCCGCTGCCACCCGTGGAAGAGTAACATTTTCGCCGTTTTCCTGCAAAATCTGTGCTAATTCGTTGGCTATTTGCCGGAAAAAGTGTAATTTTGCCGCTTCAAAGCAAAATAGAGATACGATATGAAACATCAATTGAGAAGCGCCGTATGTACGGAAGGACGCCGAATGGCAGGTGCCCGTGCCCTGTGGGTGGCAAACGGTATGAAACGCGAACAGTTTGGTAAGCCCATCATAGCTATCGTCAATTCGTTCACACAGTTTGTGCCGGGACACACCCATCTGCACGAGATTGGCCAGATAGTGAAGGCTGAGATAGAGAAACTGGGATGCTATGCGGCTGAATTCAATACGATAGCTGTTGATGACGGTATCGCTATGGGGCACGACGGTATGCTTTACTCGCTGCCTTCGCGCGACATCATTGCCGACTCTGTGGAGTACATGATTAATGCCCACAAGGCCGATGCTATGGTGTGCATCTCGAACTGTGACAAGGTGACGCCTGGCATGCTGATGGCTGCCATGCGACTGAATATCCCTGCCGTCTTTGTCAGTGGCGGTCCCATGGAGGCTGGTAAAGTGAACGGCGAGAATGCCGACCTGATTACGGCTATGATTAAAGGTGGCGACCCCACGGTGAGCGACGAGGAACTGGAGGTGGTGGAGCATAGCGCATGTCCCGGTTGCGGTGCTTGCTCCGGTATGTTCACTGCCAACTCCATGAACTCGCTGACGGAAGCACTTGGCTTCTCGCTGCCGGGCAACGGTAGTATTCTGGCTACGCACGTCAATCGTGTACAGCTGTTCCGTGATGCTGCCAAACTGATTGTGAAGAATGCATTTGCCTACTATGAGGATGGCGACGAATCGGTTCTTCCCCGTAGCATCGCCACCCGCGCTGCCTTCCTGAATGCCATGACGCTCGATATTGCCATGGGTGCCTCGACTAACACGGTGCTGCATCTGCTGGCCGTAGCCCAGGAGGGTGGGGTAGACTTCAAGATGAGCGACATTGACGCCCTTTCGCGAAAAGTTCCTTTCCTCTGCAAGTTGGCTCCCAACTGGCAGAAGTACAGTATTCAGGAGGAGAACCGTGCAGGCGGCATCCTGGGTATCTTGGGAGAGCTTGCCAAGGGCGACTTGCTTGACCTCAGCTGTAAGCGCGTGAACGGTGCGACCTTGGGCGAGGACATTGTCAAGTACAGCATTGTCGGTTTAGAGTCAGTGGACGGCAAAATCGTAAATAGTAAATTGTCAAATGGTAAATCTATAGACCCCGAGGCCGACCGTATCTATCACAGTGCCCCAGCCGGAAAGTTCTCGACCAAGATGGGCTCACAGGACACTCGGTGGCCCTCGCTGGATACTGACCGCGTGAACGGCTGTATCCGCGACATTGAACACGCCTATACCAAGGACGGCGGTATGGCCGTACTTTTTGGTAATATTGCACAGGATGGCTGTGTCGTCAAGACCGCCGGTGTGGCACCCGAGCTCTGGCACTTTGAAGGTCCGGCTGTGGTGTTCGACTCCCAGGAAGACGCCTGTGAGGGCATCTTGGGTGGCAAGGTGAAGAAGGGCGACTGCGTGGTGATTACACACGAAGGTCCGAAGGGCGGTCCTGGTATGCAGGAGATGCTCTATCCCACGAGCTACATCAAGTCGATGCACATGGGCAAGGAGTGTGCCCTGATTACCGACGGCCGCTTCTCGGGCGGTACCTCCGGCCTCTCTATTGGCCATATCTCGCCTGAGGCTGCCAGCGGCGGCAATATCGGTAAGATTAAGGATGGTGACATCATTGTCATCGATATACCGTCACGCAGTATCAACGTGAAACTGAGCGACGAAGAATTAGCCGCCCGTCCGCAACAGCCATTGAAGCGTCATCGTGTAGTGAGCAAGGCACTGAGAGCCTATGCTCAGAGTGTGGCCAGTGCCGACAAAGGCGGCGTGAGAATCATTGACTAGAGATACTAGACATACTAGAAAGACTAGAAAAACTAGAAATAAATGAGAGATAGAATAACCGGTTCGAAAGCGCTGATGAGGGCGTTGCAGGCTGAGGGCGTGAAGACCATCTTCGGCTATCCTGGCGGCAGTATCATGCCCGTCTATGATGCGCTTTTCGACTACACACGAGGAGAAAAGAAATGTTTTGACCATATATTGGTGCGCCACGAGCAGGGTGCCACCCATGCAGCCGAGGGCTATGCCCGTGTTTCGGGCGAGGTTGGCGTGGCACTCGTGACTAGTGGTCCTGGCGTAACGAACACGCTGACGGGTATTGCTGATGCGATGCTCGACTCGACGCCTATTGTCGTCATTGCCGGTCAGGTGCCTATTTCTGCACTGGGTACTGACGCTTTCCAAGAGGTTGACCTCGTGGGCGTGTCGCAGCCTATCTCGAAGTGGTCGTACCAGATACGTCGCGCTGAGGATGTGGCGTGGGCTGTCAGTCGCGCTTTTTATATCGCCCGTACAGGGCGTCCCGGTCCTGTTGTGCTCGACTTTGCAAAGAATGCTCAGGTCGAGGAGATTGACTGGGAACCCAAGAAAGTGGACTTTGTACGCTCATACGTACCTTATCCTAAACTCGACCAGGAAGCTGTACACCAGGCTGCAGAGCTCATCAACAATGCCAAGCATCCCTTGGCACTTGTAGGCCAAGGCGTGGAGCTGGGTAATGCGCAAGAAGAACTGAAAGCGTTTCTTGAGAAAGCCGACATCCCTGCCGGCCGCACTATGCTGGGACTTTCGGCGCTGCCGTCGAATCATCCGCTGAACGTCGGTATGCTGGGTATGCATGGCAACTACGCCGTGAACCTGAAGGAACAGGAGTGCGATGTGCTGATTGCCATTGGCATGCGTTTCAGCGACCGTGTGACGGGTAACCTGAAAACCTATGCCAAACAGGCAAAGATTATACACCTCGACATTGACCGTTCGGAGATTGACAAGAATGTGAAGACCGATGTGGCTGTGGTGGCCGACTGTAAGGAGTCGCTGCCCGCCCTGACGGCTCTCGTCAATAAGAACAGCCACACGGAGTGGCGCGAATCGTTCAAGGAGCTTGACGAGAAGGAACGCAAGAAGGTTATCGAACCTGCCATCCATCCAAAGGACGGACCATTGCTCATGGGCGAGGTGGTCAACGCTGTGGCCGAGCAGGTTGCCGATGATGCCGTCCTCGTGACGGACGTTGGTCAGAACCAGCTGTTCGCAACCCGTTATTTCAAATACCATCACAAGCGTAGCATCTGTACCAGTGGTGGCTTGGGCACGATGGGCTATGGTATGCCGGCTGCTATCGGTGCCACTTTTGCCGCCCCACAGCGTCAGGTTTGCTGCTTTATGGGCGACGGTGGTTTCCAGATGTGCATCGAGGAGTTGGGCACCATTATGGAGCAGAAGGCGCCTGTCAAGATGATACTCATGAACAATCACTATCTGGGCAACGTGCGCCAGTGGCAGGACATGTTCTGGCTGAAGCGTAAGTCGTTTACCAAGATGATGAACCCTTGCTATGAACTCATTGCACAGGGCTACGGCATTCCTTACCAGGCTGTCACTGACCGTAAAGACTTGGAGGCTGCCGTCAAGCGTATGCTGACGACCGACGGCCCGTTTATCCTTGAGTGTGCTATCATGGAGGAAGATAATGTGCTGCCTATGACGCCGCCGGGCATGGATGTCGATAAAATGATGTTAGAGATTTAAGGTTATGGAAAAAGAAGAAAGAAAGCTCTACACCTTATTAGTATATTCAGAGAACGTGGCTGGTATTCTGAATCAGATTACCGCCGTCTTTACCCGTCGTCAGGTCAACATTGAGAGTCTGAATGTGTCAGCCTCAAGTATCGAGGGCGTCCACAAGTACACTATTACCGCTTGGAGCGACGAGGATCAGATTGTGAAGATTGTTCGTCAGATAGAGAAGAAAATAGATGTGGTAAAGGCTAACTATTTTACTGATGACCAATTGTTCATCCGCGAGACGGGACTCTATAAATTGTCAACGGATTTGGTTATGCAAAATCCGGAGATTTCCCGTACCATCCGCAGGTTCGAAGCCAGTATTACGGAGGTCAATCCTACCTATGTCATTGTGATGAAATATGGTGTGACAGAGGATATTATCAACCTGTACCGTGCTTTGGATGAGTTTGGTTGTGTGCTGCAGTACACCCGTTCAGGTCGTATTGCCGTGACACGCGGTATGCAGGAGCAGGTTAGTGCGTTCTTAGAAGAGAGAGAAAATGGATAAAGTAGGACGATACGAGTTCATGGCCGAGCCGTTCCATTGTGACTTTTCCGGTCGTCTGTTCATGGGGCACATGGGGAACCATATGCTTAACGCTGCCGACTTCCACTCGTCGGCCCGTGGCTTCGGCATGAAGTACCTCATGACCATCAACCGCTCGTGGGTGCTCTCGCGCTTGGCTATCGAGATGAACGAAATGCCCCAACAGTACACGAAATTCAATGTTGAGACGTGGGTAGAGTCCGCCATGCGCTACTTTACATCGCGTAATTTCGCTGTTGTCGGTGACGACGGTTACGCTTATGGCTATGGCCGTTCCATTTGGGCGATGATAGACACAGAGACGCGGCAGCCAACTGATATTTTGTCAATTGACAACGGCGCCATCAATGACTGGATTGTTGCCGACAAGGATTGTCCCATAGACAAAGGTGGCCGTGTGAAAATGACCGACCAGGCAGAATTCGTACGTACTATCGACACCTATTATAATGATGTCGACATCAATGGCCACATTAACTCCGTGAAGTATATTGAACACGTTCTTGACCTTTGGAATCTCGACTGGTATAAGGAACATCAAATCAAACGTTTTGAAATCGCCTACGTGGCTGAGGCCCATCAGGGCGATCAGCTTTCATTCTATAGTGAACAGACGGACGAAAACGAGTATTGTGTCCGTATTGTACGCTCTGACGGTACGGAATGTTGCCGAAGTAAGGTGAAATTTGTATAATTTTGAAAGAAAATTTGGCTGATTGCTATCATTTTGTTACCTTTGCACCCGATATTATAGTTAACCCCTCGTCGGCACTTCGTGTAAGTGCTGAGTAGACTGATAAGACGACGGCTCTCGGGTTAGGGCTGGCATAGTTCGCAAGGGATATGTATAACATTAAATGATTTAGCTATTATGGCAGAAATGAATTTTGGTGGCGTCATCGAGACTGTTGTCACCAGCAAGGAATTCTCACTTGAGAAAGCACGTGAAGTATTGAAGGATGAGGTTATTGCCGTCATCGGTTATGGCGTACAGGGACCTGGACAGGCCTGCAACCTGCGCGACAACGGCTTTAACGTGATTGTTGGTCAGCGTCAGGGTAAAACCTATGACAAGGCTGTGGCCGACGGTTGGGTGCCCGGCAAGACCCTTTTCAGCATTGAGGAGGCTGCCGAGAAGGGTACCATCCTCTGCATGTTGCTCTCTGACGCTGGTCAGATTCAGCAGTGGCCCACCATCAAGCAATATCTGAAGCCAGGCAAGACGCTGTACTACAGCCACGGCTTCGCTATCAACTGGAGTGACCGCACGGGTGTTGTTCCTCCTGCCGATGTTGACGTTATCATGGTGGCTCCTAAGGGCTCAGGTACCTCACTTCGCACGATGTTCTGCGAGGGTCGTGGTCTGAACTGCTCGTATGCCGTCTATCAGGACGCTACTGGCAAGGCTAAGGAGAAGACGCTCGCCTTCGGTATCGGTATCGGTGCCGGTTATATGTTCGAGACCACTTTCCAGCGCGAGGCTACCTCTGACCTCACCGGTGAGCGTGGCTCACTGATGGGTGCCATCCAGGGCCTGCTGCTCGCTCAGTACGAGGTGCTGCGTGAGAACGGCCACTCTCCCTCGGAGGCCTTCAACGAGACCGTTGAGGAGCTCACACAGAGCCTTGGCCCGCTCTTCGGTGCCAAGGGTATGGACTGGATGTATGCTAACTGTTCTACGACTGCACAGCGTGGTGCTCTCGACTGGGCTCCCCGTTTCCACGATGCTATCAAGCCCGTTATGGAGTGGCTCTACTACTCGGTGAAGACCGGTAACGAGGCACAGATTACCATTGATGCCAACTCGAAGCCCGACTATCGTGCCGGACTGGAGAAGGAGCTTGAGGCTATGCGTAATCAGGAGATGTGGCGTGCTGGTGAGACAGTCCGCAAACTGCGTCCCGAAAATCAGGAAATCTAATGATTGTTTGATAATTGAAAAAGCTCGCTGAAAAGCGAGCTTTTTTTGTGGGTGCTGATGGATTCGAACCACCGAAGTCGAAAGACAGCAGATTTACAGTCTGCCCCATTTGGCCACTCTGGAAAACACCCTTGCCTATTTACTTTTTGACAATTTATGATTGACTTTTTTATTGTCGTTCGTGGGCGTTGACGGATTCGAACCGCCGACCCTCTGCTTGTAAGGCAGATGCTCTAAACCAGCTGAGCTAAACGCCCGTTCTTCCAAAGCGGGTGCAAAGGTACGCTTATTTTTTGAGACCGCCAAATTTTTTCGCTGAAAAAGTTTCTTAATCGTGATTTTTCTGTCTTTTTATGAATTATGGCACTTCTTTGTTTGGCTTATTCCTTACTTTTTTGTACCTTTGGCCCCAAGAACAAACTAAACAAATACTGAACGCATGCTTCGAAAAATAAGAATCGCGCTGGCTGTGGTGTCGTTCGTGGGCATCACGCTGTTGTTCCTCGACTTCACAGGAACGGCGCATCACTGGCTCTCGTGGCTGGCGAAAATCCAGTTCCTGCCTGCGGTGATGGCGCTCAATGTGGCTGTTATCGTCGGGCTTGTCATTGTGACGCTTGTCTTCGGACGTATCTATTGCTCGGTCATCTGTCCGCTGGGCATCCTGCAGGATGTGCTGGCGCGGCTGCGCCGTAAGAAGAATAAGTACGGCTATTCGCGCGAAGTGCGCTGGCTGCGCTATCCTGTGCTGGTGCTGTTTATCGTTGCGCTTGTGGCAGGCGTGGGCTCGCTGTTCCAGTTGCTGGCGCCCTACAGTGCCTATGGCCGCATCGCCACGATGGTGCTGCAGCCCGTGTGGATGCTGTGCAACAACGTTCTGGGCTATGTCGCTGAGCGTGCCGACAGCTATGCCTTCTACACCGTTGATGTGTGGATGAAGTCGCTGCCGGTGTTCATCATCGCCCTAGTGACGCTGGTGGTACTGACGGTGACGGCTTGGCGCGGCGGACGTACCTATTGTAACACGGTGTGCCCGGTCGGTACGGCGCTGTCGTTCTTGGCTCGTTTCTCGTGGCTGAAGGTGCGTTTCGATGCTGATAAGTGCAAGAACTGCTCGAAGTGCTCGAAGAACTGCAAGGCTGCCTGCATTGACTACAAGACCCACACGGTGGACTACAGCCGCTGCGTGGCTTGCGGCAACTGTATTGAGGCGTGTCAGTTCGGGGCGTTGAAGTATGGGTGGCGCAATTCGAAAATTCAGAATGTTCAGAATTATCAGAGTATTACGAGTAATCAGAATAATCAAAGCTCTCCGAGTACTCAGAGTCCTCAGAGTTCTCCGATAGATTCCTCTCGCCGCAGTTTCCTCCTTGCTACCGCCCTTGCTGCCACTGCTGCTATGGCGCAGAAGAAAGAGAAACTGACGGACGGCGGACTGGCTGAGCTGGAGGACAAGGTGGCTCCTGAGCGACAGATGCCCCTGACGCCGCCGGGCTCGTTGTCGTTCCAGCATTTTGCCCAGCGCTGTACGGGCTGTCAGCTCTGTGTGTCGGAGTGTCCCAACGGTGTGTTACGCCCCTCGACGGACTTGCTGCATCTGATGCTGCCCGTCATGTCCTACGAGCGTGGCTATTGTCGTCCTGAGTGTACGCGCTGTTCGGAGGTTTGTCCTGCCGGTGCCATCGTGCCTTTCGACAAACCCGAGAAGAGTGCTATTCATATCGGTCACGCCGTGTGGATTAAGAAGAATTGCGTGCCGCTGACCGACGGCGTGGAGTGTGGCAACTGTGCCCGCCACTGTCCGACGGGAGCCATCGAGATGGTGATGCTCAACGAGGATGACGAGGAGTCGCCCATGGTGCCCGCCGTCAACGAAGAGGCTTGCATCGGCTGCGGCGCCTGTGAGTATGTCTGTCCGTCGCGCCCCTTCTCGGCCATTGTTGTCGAAGGAAGCGATGTACATCGTAAAATTTGACGATTTTACTATTTGACAATTTACGATTTACGATTTGACGATTTATGGAAAAGAAAAATATATCACGACGCGCCTTCCTGAAGCTGTTTGGCGCAGGGACGGTGGCAACGGCTGCCACGTTGGCAGGTTGCAAGAAGGCCGACAAGGCCGGTAGCCAGGCCGCCGAGGAATACAAAAACCAGGTGGAGCCGCCTGTGGGTAAGATGACCTACCGCGTGAACCCGAAGACCAAGGAGAAGGTGTCGCTGCTGGGCTACGGCATGATGCGTCTGCCGACGAAGCCCGATAACGACCAGGAGTTCGACCAGGAGATGATTAACCGTCAGATTGACTACGCCCTGGAGCACGGACTGAACTATATCGACACCAGTCCCGTCTACTGTCAGGGACAGTCGGAACGCTGCACGGGTATCGCGCTGAGCCGCCACAAGCGCTCGGAGTACTTCGTAGCCACGAAGCTCTCGAACTTCAATCCCGAGTACCATCAGCGCGAGAAGGCCATCGAGATGTACCGCAACTCCATGAAGGAGCTGCAGGTGGACTATATCGACTACTACCTGCTGCACGCCGTTGGCGGCGCTATGGAGGAGTTCAACACGCGTTATGTGGACAACGGCATGATGGACTTCCTCATGCAGGAGCGAGAGGCCGGCCGCATCCGCAACCTCGGTTTCTCGTTTCATGGCAAGCAGGAGGTGTTCGACGAGATTCTTGCCCTGAACGACAAGTACCATTGGGATTTCGTGCAGATAGAGCTGAACTATCTGGACTGGGACTTCGCCAACGAAATCAGCAAGAATAATGTTGACGCCCACTACCTCTACGACGAGCTGCAGAAGCTGCAGATCCCCGCCGTCATCATGGAACCCCTGTTGGGCGGACGCCTTACGAATCTGCCGCAGTATCTGGCCACCGAACTGAAAAGCCACGATCCCGAGCGCAGCGTCGCCTCGTGGGCTTTCCGCTATGCCGGAACGCCAGAGGGTGTGCTCACCGTCCTCTCAGGCATGACCTACATGGAGCACCTGAAGGACAATCTCCTGTCCTATAGTCCGCTCCAGCCCTTGTCGGACGAAGAGATGCGCTATCTTGACAACGACATAGCCAGGAAGATTGTCGGTCTGGAGAACATCCCCTGCAACGACTGTAAGTACTGCATGCCCTGTCCCTACGGCATCGACATCCCCGCCATCTTCGTACATTATAATAAATGTAAGAACGAAGGCCGTCTGCCTATG
>Ga0247611_10004479_pt1 | contig 19320 bp, 19 predicted proteins | sample 177DNAGHGhighgp2_FD_192422 | JGI IMG/M metagenome (GOLD analysis project Ga0247611, IMG submission 192422) | Sheep rumen microbial communities from Palmerston North, Manawatu-Wanganui, New Zealand - 1770 DNA GHGhigh gp2 | ecosystem: Host-associated > Mammals > Digestive system > Stomach > Rumen...
TCAAGTATATGCTTATCTCTCTCTTGAAGATTCATTCTGATACCGTTGCAATTTTTTGCTCTACACCCATCCGCATATAAGAAACCTAAAATATATGCTTTATTTTGTGTATTGATTTCATCAAAATATTCTTCGTCTATAGTATAAATTTTATGTGCTTCACAAAAACTTTTTATTTTAATATTATTTTCTTTTAATATATTTGCGATAGTTCCAGTAGAAAAATGCAATTCCTTGGCAATCGCATATATTGAAGTATTATCAATAGTATACATATCAATTATTTTTTGAATGTTTTCAGGAGTCTGCTTTCCTCTAATAAAAACTCCCCTTCTATTCAACCAACAATTAACTGTCCCTCTTTTAAGCCCAAATTTTTTTGCAATATCAATGCATTGATATCCGTCAAGTCTCATTTGTATTATTTCATCTTTATGTGTTTCAAGAATATTTGTTACATCTTTTCGGCTCATGCAAAAACCTCCTTAAAAAATGCAATATAAAAAAGACCATAATCATCGCATTAAGGAGCTACGATGAAACGGGAGCTACCCGCTGTCTGGTCTTTATTGCCAAAATACCATTTTATAAATAATTTTCTCATATTCTCATATGAGTACAGACTATATCTTCACCATATGCTATAGCACTTAGGTGTCCTCCGCTGAGTTCACTTGAACTACTTAGTCGTTGAACCTTTCTCTATTCGAGACTTGGCTGCTGATTGTCTCATTTTTTCGTTTTTTAAGCATTCACACTTAAGCCTGTTTCATCTTTATGTTGTAGCACGAAAAACTCTTAACAAGATTTCCCAGCAATTCAAAGGATACAATTACAGAATTTCTTACTGTAATGGACAAAACTAATTAAGTTAGTTTTATCTAGCCACACCCCACTAGTGTAACTATTGGCATTTCTAACTGCCCCAAAAGATTCCAAGATTTTTCCTTTATAAACCCATTTAAAATTCCAATTGCACTTAATTACATTATATCTAACAAAAGCATTAGAATCAGTTCTGCCCACAATAAGCCACCACTGTGTTCTGTCTTCGACAGGTTGGGCAAAAGGATTAAGTAATTGCTCTTCAGTTAGATTTATATCAAACGAAGTATCATCGGGAATTATTACATAACTCCCAACAGGATAATGAATTTTAGGACGGAATTGAAGATAGTAATCAACTGCATCTTTCAAAATTGAATTTGCAACATGAAATTGATATTTCGCATCTTCAAATTTCCATCCTTCAGAAGTAAGAATATAAACCCTTTTATATGTAGGGTCTCGTTTAAAAGTTTTATCAATATTATAGTCAGATTGATTTTTTTTAATTTCAGCTTCATTTCTGCCATGAGCAGACAGATAGGCTTTATACTGATTTAAATTCATATTAATCACCTATCTTATCTACTAAAGCATGAGCGTCTAAAACCAATTTCCTATACAAAGAATAATCAAAAGTTTCAGTTTTACTTTCTTGATAAGCTGCTTGGAGTAAACTCATCATATCCACCATTTCCACAGGAAAACACAACAACTCATTTAATCCATTCAACTTTTTCATAATTCCAGTAAAATATTTATCAAAATCTACATCGGGATATTGATCTTTAGTTTTTGGGTCTTTATATAATAAAAGCCAAAATAAATCCCTATGCATTTTTTTCTTATAATCATTTAGCTGGATATCAGTAAATTGTCCATATATTGTGTCCATTAAATATCACCATCCAAATAATTATTCCAAATATATCCTCTATCTCTTATTTGTTGTAATTGCTCTCTTTTCCAAAGATGTAAAATATTTCGTAATTCCGCTTTATGAGACGATTCACTAAAATCTGTTGTATTACTTAATCAATTCGTTACTTTGATTAAGATTTATATGGCTTTTAGAGTATAATTTACAAAAATCTAAATACTGATAATATTTTCGATCTATTTTCATTTCTGCATTCTCATACATCCAATATAAAAAATTATATGAAGACTTATTTCCACTTGTTGCAATAACAAAAGTGTTTTCCGAACATTGTTTAGGATGCTTTATATTATTTTTAATATCCATAGAATTTAATATTTGCGATATTTTTTGACAAAAATCTAACGTACCAACAGTTTGAGTTGAACATTTATTCTTTTTTTGGTAATAATAAATATTTCCATCCCCGTCGAAATACCCTCTTATAAAATGCCTTAATAAATTATCAGGTAAAAAATTTGGGAATTTTACTTTTAAACTTTTAGCTCGAACAACTCCTAATTTTTTTAATTGTAAAGACATATAAGAATCATTGATAGTTAAAACATATTGATTTTTATAATTAAAATTTTTTTCATGTAATGGATTAAATCTTATAACACCTTCATATTCCAGCTCTTCTTTTATCTTTTCTAAAATTGCTTTATCGCTTTCTTGTAAAGAAATAGTAACCGCACAAGATTTACCTTTGTCATAATAATTACATCCATCGGCATATAATAACCCTAATATATACGCTTTATTTGGGGTATCAATACTATCAAAATAATGACTATTTCTAGCATACTTTCTATTACCTATTGTACTACCTTTTCTAGGTATATTATTTCTATCAATATGTTTTCTTATAACAGACTCAGAAATAATTAAATCATTAGATATTTCTACTATTTTTTTATCCTCAATAGAATATAATTTTATTATTCTAGCATATAATTCTTCAGAAAAACGATTGTAATAATATCTATCGATTTGATTTTCTTTTAAAACCAATCTTAAAGATCGTTCCTCTGAATTAAACTCTTTCATTATTTTATCAATATCTTCAGTATCCAAATACATTTTTATAATTTTACTTTGCTCTTTTTTTGTAAATTTTTTCATAAATATCATTCTCCTAAAATGACTAATATAAAAAAGACAGTAATTTTCATATTTAGGAGCTATGAAAAAACGGTTTGCAACCCGCTGTCCTGTCTTATTTTCAGCACCATATAAATTTTCTTGTATTTTCATACAAGCATAGACTATATCATTCACCATATATAATTTAATTAATTATACTTAGGAGTCCTTCACTTCGGGAGACTTCTCCCTACTGGCATTTCAGCCATAGTCGTTGAGGACGACCCTCATCAGGTCTTTCCTGCTGATTGCCCAATCTACAAACTTTTCAAACCTTTACCACTTAAGTATTTCTCAACTTTTTGTTTTGGTATTGTAGCTCTAAGGGGTTCCCAGCATATTCGAAGGAATACACTACGATGTTTCCAAACGCAGCGAACTGTAAGCATAACGCTCCAATTTTTCTTCTTTACTCCCATAAGTTTGATTCATACCAATAATAGAATTTACTCGTGGAGTAATCCATTTAATGCAAAGCCCTAAAGCTAAAACTTCTTTTATAAATTCTTTGTCAGTATAGTCATCTATAGGATAACTCATCTCAAAAGAAAAACTTTCTCCGTCTTCATCTACATTAAGAGTAGAAAACAGCTGTCTTACAAAAGGATTGGTAAAAGATGATAATAAATAATGTAATAACATATCTTCAATTGTAGTATTATCCAATTCTAAAAAATCATACGCCTCAATTTTATTAAAAAAAATTGAGTACACTTCTTCAAAATCTAAGGTGACCATTCAATATCACCTACTTCTCAAACTCCGTCAGCAGTAAAAGTTCCGTACCAAAAATTTCGTCAAGATATTTGATTTTCTGAACGCTATCTAAATTCTTATTCATAATCTCAGTAGATGCCATATTTTGCAATGTTTTTAAAGCACCTTTAGGCAGTGCAACAATTGCTTTTTTCATCTCTTCTAAAGGCATATAAAGAATATTTTTAATTTCAGTCACATCATAAGACTCATCATAGAATTTCTTAACAATAGGAAATTCCTCTAAGAAGTCTTCGTCCTCAATAATAAAAAGAGGATTGAAAATATAAGATGCCCTAGTACGAACGGCAATTACAAGGTCTCGATATTCAACTTCATATTCAGACCCGTACCCATTCCACTGATACAACATTCCTGTTTTTTTACCTATAAAAAGTAGCATCCCCTCTGTAACAGAACGACATAATATGCCATCAGTTTCTTGGAATTTCTTTTTTGGTTGAACCTTCGCTTCTCCAACAGTTGCTTTTTTCTTAGAAGGAGTTGCTACTTTAGTAGCTTCCTTCTTTTTCATAGCTGTAGCCATATTATTCATTTCTCCTTTTAATCATATAATTTAATTATTCACCAGGTGTATAAGAATCACCAATAGTCCACTGACCAAAGTATCTGCCAATCTTTACAGCAATACCGTAATCACGCTGTACTTCGTACTTCATGATGTCGCCAATAAATCCATTAGCCTCTCCACGCTCTGTCACTTCATCAATTAAAGTTTCACCTGCATCGGTCATAAGAACCATTTTTGCAGCCTCGTCCAGAGGGAGGATAAGGAGCTTTGTATTATCATAAAGCTTTTTAGTAACATCATTACGAGCGAATCTCTGAGGAATCTCTACAAGAACAGTTCCTTCATAATCACCAAGTCTGCCAAGATGAGCAACGTCTTCTTTCTGAGAAGGTGCAATCCAATGAACCTCTGCATTACCGCCAACAACGCCAGCAAGACCAGATACATTTCTTAATGCAGTCTTTGTTCCAAAGATAGCTACAGGAACATTACCATTGGCAATAGAAACATTTTCAATAATTTCATCAAAATAAGTCTTTGTAGCATTGCTCAGAGGACCAGTTGCAACGAACTGCGCAGGAGCAGGAATAGAACTTGCGGCAGAGAATACCTTCTCAAAGATTTCGTCCTGAATCTGTACTTGGAAAGCTCTTGTAATAGCATTAATAAGTGCGCTCCAATCTTCCTTACCGAGCATAAAACGATCGATATTAGCACCAACAGCAGCTACATAACGAGCAAAAGGAATTGTGGTGTATTCTCCCTCGCCAAGTCTCTGAAGGATGTGGTCATGATGTGTGCGTCCAGCTTTTGCAACATTAAGGATAATTTCCTTCTCAGTCCAGAACTGCATCTCATCATCCAGAGCCTGATTTCTATAATCAACGAACTGCTCAAAAAACTCGCTATCAGTGAAACCAGAAGACAGTAAATCATCTACTGTTTCTGCAATAATAGAGAACCACTCAAGACCATGTTTAGCATAAGCCACCTTACGATCCATCTTTCTGGAATTCTCATCAATTCCCATAATTTTACGAGAGATAGAAAGAATCTTATCATTAGCTTCTCTCTTGGAGATAACCCGTCCACTCTCTGCATCAAAGATTTCACGACCATAATAAAGGTCTTGCATTAAATTTTTAAGTCCATCATACTCAACATTCTCATCTGCAAATACATTCATAACATGTGCAGAAAAATTAAACATTCTCTTATTCATAACTTTCTTTCCTCCTTTCTATCTTTCTATTAGGAACCAATTACTAATTTACCAAGTGTAGCAGTTGTAGCAGAAACAGACACTGCTTTTCCAACAGATGTGCTTACGGGTTTAGTTGTAAAACCTTCATCAGACAGCTCAAAAATATCTCCCTTATGAAGTTCAATAGCCTGAACTACATCGCCAGAAGCATTGTAGAACATAGAAATCTGAGAAAGGTCTCTATCATCTCTAGGAAGGATTTCAGAGTTGTAAAGTACTAAAGCTCCATTCGCTGTGGTAACCTCAACATACCAATTTCCATTAGCTGCCTGTGCCTGAATAATTCCAGCAAAACCATTAGGAGCAGCTGCTTGTGTATAAACATCAAACTCGTTTGTAGCCCAAGTAGTGCTACGACCAATAATTGTTCCATTATCCATATTAGATGTTAATTTAACATCAAAAATATGCTCACCGCCATTTTCCGCAAGAATTTTACTTGGGAAAAAGACAGCATGCTTTGTTACATTAATATCATAAGCCATAACTTTTTCTCCTTTCTTTTAATATTTTTATTTAAATATATATTTTATTATTTAGAAAACAGAGAACCGTAGCGTCCCTTTTTCTTACCCTTTTTCTCATTAAATGGAAGAGGCTTGAGCTGTGTATTTTTCTCAGCCTTTTCTTCTTCTTTCTTTGCAAAATTAAGTTTCCCAGCCTTAGCATAATTGAGAAGAATTCCATCAAGCTCACTCTTCAATTCATCATAATTGAACTCTTCAATGTCAATGCCTTTAAATTCTTCAGTAGAAGAAATAGAAGAATAATCTTCAGAAATCATTAACGCCTCTTTATTTGCTTTTTCCTCTGCAATCTTATAAGTAGATAACTCACTTTCAATTACAGAATAATTAGATTTAATTCTATCTAATTCAGCCTCTTCATCATCTGTAACATAAATTGCATGAACAGAAATTCTATCTCCCTGTAAAGAATAAACACCTTTGCGTTCTTTGTAAGATTGACGATATGCCTTGCCTGTCCAATAACTCACCATTACAACATCTTTGTCATAAACAAGCGTATAATAATAGTCGTTATCAGTTTCTGAATATGTCTCATTAACCAATGTATCTAATGCAGAAATCTTATCCTGAAGAGATACTGCAAACTCCTTAATAGTTCCATCAGACATTTCAATAGAATATTTCTTAGGGGTAACTTCATCGTCACCAGTATAATCATCAGTGTCTTCTTCCTCGTCGTCAGACTCATCACCAGAATCGTCACCATCTGCAAATTCCTCTTCATTCTCTTCAGAAGGTTCTTCTACACTTTCCTTGGAGGCTTCAAACTTATCCATAAATGCTTGCTCAAGTTCTTCGTCGCTCATTGTTTCAAATTCAAAATCAATATCCTCCAAAGCGACATCATATTTTGCAAGTAATTGCTCCATAAAGCTCATTTCGTTTTTCACCTCCTTCTTAAAGATATCTATATTTAAATTAGATAATGTTTTATTTAATTCATTTATCTTATCTATTAAATCAACATTCGTATCAAAATGATTGCAAATTGAATTATTGACAACACTAAAGTCCTCTATATCCATTCTTGCACCTTCCATGCCTTCGCCAATCTCATTTCCAAATTCATCGATACCTAAACAAGTACATCCCATAATCGCAACATCATCAAGAATAAGCTCTTTGTTTTCCACATCAAAACTCATCTCATTAACCATCAACTCTACTGATACTTTTGTGCCGTTCTTTCGTTCAATGATATCAGCGGCATCTGTGTACTCACGAGGAATAGCGGCATAAGCATAAACATAATTTCTATCTTCATTTTCTTCGTCCTGTTCCATATACGGCTTATCAGATGTAAAGCATCCGATTTGCTTCTCTTCGTAAACCCAATTTCCATCATCGTCAATATAACCATCGTGAGACGAAAAATCTTTTACACCATCGACTTCAATTATATGAGCCAATATGGGTTTATAGGCTATGCCTTTCATGGCACGTTTTGCGGCTTCCACGGTAACATTAGATTTATTTCTATTACGACCAGTATGGAAAACTTTTACCTTAACAAAAAGAAGAGAGTCGTCTTCAGATTCCTTCTCAAATGTTGCTGGCATCTGAACACATAATTGGTACCCCGTATCCTTAGAACTAAAACTATGAAAATTTTTTTGCTCACAAAAATTCACTAATTGTTCTATAGTCAAAATCTTTTTCATCTTTCCCCTCCCTTCTATAGAAATAAAAAACTCCTCAAAAGAGGAGAGTTAAAATGTCAATATATTTGAATAAGAAATTTTCTTATTATCAGCTTTAAACTCAGATGGCTCTTTATTCATAAAAGTATATACACTACCATCTTTAGATATTAACTGAAAACCTTCTTTTTTTAACTGATTTGCGGTGTCCTCATCGGTTGTCTTAATAAAGCACTTTTTCATTTATATCACCTAATTCTTATTATCCGTTTTATCCCTTGAAGCTTCGCCATCGTCTGTAATTTCAGTATCATCAGATTGAGGTCTACCCCCTGTTAAATTTTCACTGTTATCGTTAGCACTTCTGGTAAAAGAAGAGAGCATTGGAATCATTTTTTCATCTAAATGAAGCACCTCAATTTCAAGATTGAGCATTGATAAAGTCTCAAGTTCATTGATTCCCATTAAACTATTTAATGCTAATCTATTAGGTAAGCCATACTGTCCCGATGTTAACAATTCTTGTTTTAATTCACCCTTAGTATAAGTACTTACTTCAAAGAATCGAACCTTACAAGGCTTTGATACTTTATAACTAAGAAATCGATTAACCCATGCTTGAATCTGGGGCAGAAGAGAAGAGATTGCGTATTCCGTATCTGACTTTATGGAGGCATTAAAAGCCGTGGTTCCTGATACCGTAGCCGCATTTAATATTTGCGCTCCACCAGAGGTATTTAAAACAGACTCAGTCGCTTTTTGTACTTTTGTTGTATCAGAAGAAGCGTCATTATCAAAAGATATCTCGTGAATCGGGACAGGAGAGATAACAGCGGAAGTGTAATCTGGAACACCGCCATTTACAATTTTATTATAATATTGCGCTACCAATGCGGGGCTAACTTTCCAATCATCAGGAATATCTGTCCCATTTAAAGTTTCTAATTCTAACCAAAGCATTTTGTATATTTGCTGTTCGTCAGCAATCGCTTCAATATCTTCCAAATCACTTAAATTTAATAAGGAATTAAATAAACCAACCAAGGGTGGAACTACTGTTTCCCAGTCATCAGACCTTAGCTTAAAACATACTGCATATTCATCAGGAAAATATTGCCACCTTTTCTGATTGTCTCCACCATATTCCTTATATAAAGATACAAAAGGTTCGCCAAGAAACTCAAGTAATGTCTGCCTACTTCTAAAATATGTCATATCCATTACAAAGGCAAAATCACCTGTATCATATATACCAGCTATCTTACAATATTCTGGTGGGAGAGGATAGATAAAATGTCCAGTATCATCATAGTAATTACACCCAAAAAATACATCTTCTCTCCAACATACTATAGCAGCTTTAAGCATTTCGTACTGAAGATTCATAGTGTTTAAAACAATTAAAGTATCTTCATACGCTTTTAGAATTTCATCAGAAGGAATAGGTTGGGTTAAACTATAAGGGGGAATTACTATTCTAGCTTCCATGCATAGCATATTGGCATAATATTTGATTAATCTATGATAAACTTGTGACCGATAATCAAGATATCTTGATAAGGATATTAAGTTTGCTGCATTTGAAGAAATGTTTTGTAAATAATTTCTTAATCTAGCTTTATCAAAAGTACTTATTACTCTATTAGATGTTGTTGCATTGACATCTTTCAATACCTTAATAGCATCAGACGCTTCAGCATAATTTTGAATAGTATTTTTATTTTGTTCATACCATTGCTTTATTTCCGCAGCGGTTTTTTTCTCTTCGAAATTTTCCGTCTTCTTTGCCACTTTTTCACCCCCTTAATTAATTTTAAATTTCTGCTTTATATGTAGTAAAAGCAGAAGGTCTAACCCCTCTACGAACTTCTAACAAATCTAATAAGTCATCTAAACTTTCATCATTTTTCTTCCTACTTGTTATATTCTTTCTTCGCTCTTCAGACAAAGCATAACAAGCCATACAACAACAATAAGCTCTGTCATCATTCAACTTATTACGTTTTTCAGCAGTTAATTCAAAACTATCTTTACCAGATTCTCTTTTAATACGAACCATATTTACAAGTTCTTCTTTTAAGGCATCAATACCCGTCAACGAAATTTCTTCTTGCCAATCTAGTCCTTCTTTTCTAGTTTCTACGTTTTGAATTTTATCTATTTCTTCTTGAAGTTTATAATCAAACTCTTCAGAAGATAATTTCTTCTTTTTTAATTTAGCTATAATTTTTTCTTTTTCTTTTTGAAGCTTCTCTTCATCTATATCAAATACCATTAAATAACCTTTGTTATCATAAGATGCAGTAAACTCTATTTTATTCTGATTTATCATTTCGATCATAGCTTCATACATTATAGATTTATATTGAGATGGAGACATAAGATGTATTTTATCAACAGCATTAGGAAATTTTTTAACATAATCTTTTGAATATTCTTTGTCTATTAAACCCTTATGCCATTTTCCATCTTTACCTATCCAATCTTCCATTAAGAAATCTGCGATGTTTACACCACCACCGCCCGAACCAGCGTCTATATAAATACCAAGAATATTACTATAATTTTCATCTCCACCTTGGTTATAATCTAAAATGACTTCTTTTAAATAATCTATTTGGTCAGGTGTTTGCATGGGAGATTTTCTTTTTTTGCCAATATCAATAAGATTTATACAATTTAATAATCTCCCTTTGTACTCAATATCTCCATTAATATCTTTAGCCGAAAAAATTTCCATTACCAAAATGACAGAATTATCACGAGAACGAGCGGGGTCGTAAGTAATAATTATTTTTCTTTGCCCTGTATCATTATAAAGAACAGGCTTATATGTTTTCTCGTTACGAGTTATTACGCCTCTACGAATAATAGCATTTTCTCCCCCGTCTGTAGAAAATAAATTAAAATATTCTCTTCTAGCTTTTTCAGGGTTTGTTTTTAAAGCTATATCAATCATTTCTTTTGTTAATGCGGGTTTCACCTTTTTATTCCCAATTGTGGGTTTTAAAACTAAATCACAATTAATATCTGCAACAAAATAATCTGGGTCACCTATTAACATTCTTTTGCTAAATTCTCTGTACATTCTATAAAACTCTGTATCTGTAGAAGAAGCAGAAGACACGTATACGAGTTGATTTGGGACTTCTTTAGGGTAGGCATACAAAGAAACAGGGTCTATAGCTTGGCCACTATCATCCACCCCCGTTTTGAAATCTTTATCAACCGCACAAAAGGCTTGATAAACTTGAATAAGGTCAGCGGAAAGCCAAGACACCTCATCAAAGCATACGCAAGAGGCTCTGGCTCCCCTGTTCTTATCTACATTACTATTAAGCGTTTTTGTAAAAGAGCCATTATATATTTGATATTCGTAGCCTGCGGGGTTATGACTAAAACCATCTCCCGCAGCATTCTTTATGACTAATTCATCCTTAAATATTTTCCCATTACTATTAATTAAGCTATCTATTCTATCATTAGCAATATCCTCTAATTTTTTAAAAGTGGTGGCAGACTGTTGGCTACTACCTGATGCGATATAACAATTCCATGGCATAATAGACAACATTTGTTTAGCCATTATAAATAACACCATAAAAAAACTTTTTCCATAGGCACGACTAGCAAGAATTAATACATGTCCTTTATTCCACGCCTCTGTAAGTAACCAAGCTTGGCTATCAAGTAGTTGAATATTGAAAAAGTCTTTTATAAACTTCACAGGATTTTGCTGATAATAATTTCTGTATCTTGCTAATTTTTTAAAACCTTCCAATTTTCTAGTTGATATAACGAACTCTTGCTCTGGAATAAAAATATTATTATAAAGTTGCCCGCTTAAAATATCCTTAACAAAATCTGCTCCATATACACAACGACTAGCTACTTCTTCATTATATAAAACAATATTTTTATCAAACATTATTTATTTCCTTTATACAATTATTTAGATATATATTGGAGCAACATGCTTTCTCACATAAAAATTTTTTCGTTGCGTTGGGATATTTTTTTATAATTTGAATGGTTTTCTTTTTTTTTATATCGTAATAATTATTAACTGCTTTAATTTCGTTATTTGAAGCAGCTTTTTTTAGGTGGCTTCTAACAAGGTATTCTTTCATACCTAACGCTTTACTAATATTTTTGACTGTATCATTTGGATGGGCTTTTACATACTCAAGAACCAATGAATGATTGTAACTATATATTTCTTTTGTAGTTTTGTAATCTGAAATCCCTATATGCCTTCCCTTTTTTAAATATTTTCTTATTGTCGCAGGATGAACCCCAAATATTTCTCCAATTTTCTCCAAAGAGTTATTTTTATGACTCATATAATAATTACAGACATCCTTTTGTAAATTCGAAGCAACATCTTGTTTAACTTGCTTCCAATTTATTTTATTTAAATCTATTATATTTTTTAAACTACTATTAATGAAATTATTTTTTATATACTCAAAATTTGACTTCTTACAATCAATCCTAACTAAAATACAATAATTTTCATTTGCGAGTTTTGTTTTAATTAAATCATTTTTTCGTGTGTCTTCTAATTTTACTTTATTATTAAAACCAGATTCAAAATGGAAACTTCCATCCATTTCAACTAAAAAATGTTTATCATTTACATAAAAAGAAAAATCATATCTTTTCCCCTGTCCCCAAGTTGGAGCATACTCTCTTGAAAAATTACTCAAATTTAGTTGAGATAAAACCGCATAGCCAAATCTGTTAGGATAGGAAATAGTATAACTACATAGCGAACAATTTATCCCATTGTTTCTCACTACTTGACGTACAGTAAGGGTCTTTTCTGCCCCACAAATTGGGCATTTAAAATCTTTATACTGTCCAGACCCATAAGTTACTAATTTAGCATCTTCAGAATTTTTAAAATATTTTACTAACCAAGGATGAGTAGTAGCAATATCATTAACTCCAATTATAGCTATTGCTTTTTCTTTCCCTTTGCATTTATTGCATCCTTTCCCTTTAATAAAATTTTTATTTTTTATACACCTTTTGATGTATTTTTCATTTTTCCACATCTCACTTTTACATTTAGCGCATTCACATAAATATTCTCTTTTCCACTTATTGTTTTTCAAAGATGTTATCTTTTTATTTTTAATCGTATAAATATTATCACCAATAGAAAAAGTGTCACCCACATTAAAATAATAATTATTCTTGCTCCCCATGACTTCCTCCTTCTACATAAACATTTATAATATCCTCTAAATCCAATAAGTTTGAAGGATGTAGTAAATTTGATTTTTCTAACTCTTTTCTTAAATCTAAATTTTCTCTCAATACTAATCTAAAAGCTTCTTCTATACTATGGGCTTTTTCTAAGGCTTGGTCTAACATTATTCTTTGTTCTTTTACCATGTCTGCCCATTCAGACTCATCCATTCTTAATTTATCAACGATAGCAGACATACTAATATCCGCAACTTGCTGCATTCCTTTACAAGTTTCAATATCGAAACCATTGTTTTCACTTTCTCTTAAATTTAATTTTCCTAAACGTAATAATTTGCCGCTAAAAGTATTTTCGCCCTTTTTAGCATTTTTATTATTCTTTAAACTGATACAGCTTTCTGCCGCTAAATCTTTAATCATCCCTGTAATCTTAGCTTTGCTATCCTGTAAGCTTTTGATTGTAGCAGAATTTTTTTGCAATTGCTGAATATCGCTCATCAATTTAGCTATAGTATCATCGATTTTTTGTTGTTGTAAAAAATTTCTTACGATACTTATACAACTAGCCACTCGCATCATATCATCGTTAGCGTCTTCAGAAGAGTCCAACAACCCTAATAACTGAGAATACAAAAAAGGTTGGTCAGATATTGGTTCTTTTTCAAAAGGATCGTAACTTAATAATCTTACAACGTCATTTTTATTTTTAACAAAATCCACATACGTGTCCTGATTTTCGCGACCTTCTAATAAAGATTCGGGAGTATATTCATCTTCGTATATTATTTTTTCTTTAAACATATCAGAATCTTTATAGGTATAACCTATATATTGTTTCATCGCAATATTCTTAATATAAGATGACCAAACATTATTCTTGGTTCTACCACTGTTTTGGTTTAAGGATTCTCCTATACTTGCATTATAAACATTTTCAAAAAATGGCTTATTTAAATAGGAGAGAGCCAATTGTACACTTTCTTTTGTTGGCTCATGCAAATCTCCGTTTTTATCTTTCCTACAAGCCAAAGCTTCGGCGCATTCTTTGCAAATGGGAGCGTACCCACTTTGCACTATTGGGTCAGTACTTCCATAGAAATTATATATTTTCCTTTTCGGTTTCCCACAAATATAACAAGTCATATAATTATTCTCTAAATCTTTGACCCTTTCTTCTAATTCATCTACTCGTTTACGAGCTTGCGCCAATGTAAGCTTTTTAGGCTCTGAATTTTTATTTTTCATTTTTGTCGCCATAACCTCGTACTCCTATATATGTAAAAATATGGAAACCAAAAAAGCAGAGTGCAATTTGCGCTCTGCTTTAATTTTATTTATCTAAATTTATAGGATAACAGCATTCGATCCCATCTTCATTAACAATAACTATCATTTGAGAAGGAATGCCCGATATTCTTTTTTTAATCGTATAATCATCAATGGCACCACAAAAAGAGCCACTTCTAATTAATGGAACTCCTGCCACCTCAGTATATTCGCATTTATGTAAATGTCCCATAAATAAACCGCTTGGTTTATACCCAAACATCATAACAAGTTTAGAAATACCTGTTTCATTTAAACTATCAAAATCACCATGAACCGCCCAATAATTATTTCCTTGGATTGTAAATTGTGCAATAGTCTCATCATAATTTTTTTCATCTACAAACATAATATTAGAGAAACTTGAGAGCCGCGCCTTCATGTACCAAGGAATTATATTATCTAGACGTTCGCCTCGTAATACATTATCTTTAAATCCGATTCTTGAATGATTTCCAGCTACTCCATTTATATAAACCATACTGAATACTTTCCCCAACTCATAAGCGAAAGAGGAGAGTAACTCAGCGATTTTTTGACTTTGTGAAATAGCATCCTCTCTATTCTGTAGTTGAACCGTTGGATGAATATTTCCCGATATTAAATCTCCTAATAATAATAAATAGCAATCGTCAATTTTATGAAGTTGCTGCAATTCAATGATTTTATTTATATAGTTTTGTAAATAAATCTGAATAACATTTTCATCATATTTTCCAAACCCATTATCTATATTTAGACCAAAGTGTATATCACTTAAACAAATAACCATAGTTTTATTATTTTGCATTTTTTCTTTAATTTCGTAATTTGGAAATAGATTTGTCTCTTGAATACACTTTTCTAAAAATCGTAAATCTTCTTCTAATCTTGCAGTTTCCCTAGCTTTTTTATTAATGGCTGTCCTAACATCTTGAAGTTTTTGCTTCTCTTTTTTTATCTCATACAATTTAAAAACATCAGGGGAAATTATTTTATCTTTTTCTTCTCTTCGCATACAATAATCATAAACTGCCGATCCGCCTAAAAAAGGAGAAGTAAAAGCTCTGCGAACACTATCTGGTTGCCAAGGAAGATGATACTTATCTACAATTTTTTGCCAGTCTTTAGGGATAATTCCCTCTGCCATTCGATGACATTCATCTAACATTTCGGCATAATCTTCAATTGTTAATCCAATATCATCTAACATTTCATAAAAATTATCATATTTCATTATTCTTCATCCATTGGCTCATCTAATTCTTCATTTTCTTTAACCTTGATAACTAATTCAATATCAGCTCCATCAAAATCTGAAAACAAAGTTTTTAAAGACTTCTCAGTATCATCTACAAAAATTGTACCCGCTGAACAGTCTAGTACTCCTGCTGCTTTTAATGTTGTCGTAGTATTTTTTGTATAACTAAATTTCGCCATATCGCTTCTCCTTTCAATCCTCGTATGTATAGATAATAAGAGGATAATCCTCTCCGTAATAATAACTACTATTATAACTAATAAAATCTGCCGCTTCCTCGAATGTCATATCATCATTATCAACAAGATATTCAATCATCTTGTTATAATCGTAAACAGCTTGATTACTATTTGTAACTCCAATAAAGGCGGTATTATAAGATGGGTCTTCAAAAATAAGTACATCTTCAAAACCCATATCTAAAATCTTATCTACAACACTCATAGTACTTCATCTAGGGGAATATCCACGTTAATAATATAATCAATAATTCCCCTTGCCTTTGCTTCTTGTGCGAAAAAATACTGCTCTCTATCTTTATTGTCTTCGTAATCGTCTTCTGAAATTTTAGTATTTCCCACAACGAGATTCTTTGCAATCTCATCTAACCTATCATAATAACGCATAGTATCTTTAGCTTTATTAGCCGTATGATAAACCGCCTGAGTGCCATCGTGTAATAAAATAGTACTATGCTCAAATGCAAAACGCTTCTCACAAGCAATTAAAAGATAAGCGGCGGCTGATGCCGCTAAAGAAAAAGCAACTCCGTATACGGGAGTTGTGCTACTTCTAATTGTATCAATAAGATTCAAAGTGCAAATCATATTCCCGCCCTCAGAATCAATAATTAATTTGATAGGCTTGCGTTTTTCTCTAGGAATATCTATATCTTCTTTGTTCCACTGAACAATATGTAAAACAATATTTCTTAGCAATGTCGTATCAAGTTCCTTATCAAGAATGATGATTCTATCATTATATAATAACGATTCAACTTCCTTATTTAAATCATTATCATCTAAAAAACCTAATTCACCCTGTAAAATATCCATTTAATTTTCTCCTTTTATTCCATTTATAATAATTCGCATAATTCTGCTATTTTGCTTCTCCATATGTTCTGAAGCTGAACGTAGCCAAATTCTTCATGCCCAGAAAAAACCTCAATGACTCTTTTCAAACCATTGTTTGTCCCCTCAAAAACAAAAGAATCGACTTGCGAGGTGTAATCACCTTCAATAATAATTTTCGCTTCGTCTGATACTCTGGTTAAACAAAGCTTAATTAAGTCAATAGATGTATTTTGACATTCGGTAATCCAAAGAATTTCATTATCTCGTATCTCCATACCTCTAGCGTCTGCCATAGATACCAAACGTAGCTTATCTTGTTGAATGAGATAATCAATAATATAAGGGTCTCCAAATTTAGTAACAAGTACCTGACCGATACTATTTTGTAAACTTTTACTTAAACTGTCTCCAGAATAGTACCCCATATCTGATGCTCCTCTGGTTTTGGTAGGATTAAATAAAATAACCAGTCTATCATACTTACCCTTTTCAATAAGATACATCACAGCCATAAGAGATAAAAGAGACTTACCACTTCCAGCTTTTCCACTAATCGCAGTGAGCTGGTTATTTAAAATTGAATCAATTACACAGCTTTGATAAATATCTTTAGCTTTAAGCTTATCAAAATACATAGATTTAATATTCTTATTAATTATTCCTTGTCTATGAGTAGTACCAGTCCATACTCGGCAATCCACAACTTCTTCAGAAGTTTTAATAATAAGATATTGATTAATTAATAAGTCATAAATATTTTCATCTAAATGACTATAAAAATATGCCATCTCTTCATTAGACATCTCTTTTTCAATGAAGCCCGTATATTCTTTTTTCTCAATAAGATTTAATTCATTGCTAAATTTAGTTTTAAGATTAAATATTTTTGTTGCTATAAATCTTAGATTTACATCATCAGTTACAAAGATAATTGGAAAAGCGTTAACAGAAGAAGCTGAAGCAACGATAATATTATCAGAAGTAGGCTCAAGCCCATGTTTTTCCAATTCCTTAAACACCTGTGATGCATAAGGTACTACATCATAATTAGTCTCGTTTTCAACGAGAAGACGTGCTACCTTTCTTGCTCTATATTTAATATCTGCATCTTTACGAGAATTATTTTTAATATCCTCAATTTCTTCGAGAGTTTTCTGTGATATTAAAAAATACTCCTCAAACACTTTAGAGTTTAAATTCAAAAGTGCGGAAGTATCTAAAAATAATGTATACAAATTATCACCTCAGAATAATACTATTTCTATATTCTTCTAATAATTTCATGCTCTTAGGAGATTCTGCCAAATACCACTTTTTGGCTTTGGCATGATGAGTTGTATTAATTACTGTAATATCACTACCTCTACCCTTAGACCTCAAATATAAAGCTTCGTTTTTATTAATTCTAACCAAATTAGTTTCCTCTTTTCGTTATATATTTTGCATCTCTGCCTTTCGCATTAAGAATTTCTGGACGCATCCTTACTCTTCACACCTCCGTAGAAGCTGTCTTTCATGGACTATCAGTAGAATACCAAGGGCATCGAAATGGCAGGAGTGGGATTTGAACCCACGTTCTTCAGGCTATGACCCTGACGAGTTAACCTCTTCTCCATCCTGCGAAGCTGGCAAAAGGACTTGAACCCATAACCTACTCATTACAAGTGAGTGGCTCTACCAATTGAGCTACACCAGCATTAACGGCGACAGAAGGGCTTGAACCTTCGACCCATTGGTTAACAGCCAATTGCTCTCCCAACTGAGCTATATCGCCACAACCCCCTCAGCGGGATTCGAACCCGCAATCTCCGCCGTGACAGGGCGGCGGATTAACACATTTTTCCCATGAGGGGATAGTTTAAGAGTGATATGGGATTTGAACCCATGGCATGCGGATTAAAAGTCCACTGCTCTACCTACTGAGCTAATCACTCAAAGCCACACGCTGAGGTACTGCCCCTCTATTTTTATATTACCTACTTATATATAGTTATCCATGGATTCTACATACTTTCAGAGGCTATGCCTTCCATCTAATACTGGACGTGCTTTGTTGACATACTATTGCGAACTTGCCGTATGCAAGGGCGGCTCCTTTGATTTCTCCTCATAAAGCCATGGGATATGGCGGTGGGACATACCACCGCAATGTATAATCAGCATCCACATACTGGTCTTATAGAATCCCCAGTTGAAACTGTGTAAACATTAGATGCTACATAACTGTGAAAATAGGTATCATTCGTACAGAAGAACACGCCTACTATATCTCCAAAAATATCCCTAGCAATATTCTCATATAATGTAGAACAGTACCCATTATAATCTCCAAGATTATCCGTAAAATACTGTACTATCTCTTTCTTAAATAACACATAATGTAAATCATAACCAAACAATCCAGATACAGTCTCAATTTTATCTACAATTGGATTGTTTTTTAAAGCCGCCTGAACTGTAGGAAAATTAGATGCCCTAAAACCAAAGCTTGCTCCATTTGCTGGAATAATTGTAATCTTTAATTTTACTTCGCCAAATGCTTTCTCCACAGGAAACAATTCACTTAAGGCTCTAGCTTTATCAGAATCTGATACATAAAGCTTAATTTCATTTTTATCATCATCGTATAACACTTTTACATCTGGGTCTTTTTCAAAAAAGACATTAACTTCTTTATAATAAATAACCCAAGGTGAACTTAAATTCAGTTTTGCCATATCCTTTTTCTCCTTTATATCCTCATTTCGTTTTTTACAGAAACAGCCCAGACTGGATTCGAACCAGTGAATACAGGAGTCATGGCAAGAAGAGGGACTCGAACCCCCATCACCGTAGTCTCCAAACCGCAT